>Ga0265293_10006064_pt1 | contig 19623 bp, 16 predicted proteins | sample Munlanlewell138R_FD_192505 | JGI IMG/M metagenome (GOLD analysis project Ga0265293, IMG submission 192505) | Leachate microbial communities from a municipal landfill in Southern Ontario, Canada - Leachate well 138R | ecosystem: Engineered > Solid waste > Landfill > Unclassified | place: Canada... | reverse complement strand
CTTAGCTCTTTGTATATATTTACCAAAGAGGGGGGAATTCTAACCCCTGGTTTTACTGAAAATGCCAAGCCATAGGCCTGATTCGGACCGTGATAGGGATCCTGGCCCAGTATAACTGCCTTGGTATCCTTGAAGGATGTAAAGTGCAGGGCATTAAATATATCGTTCATATGGGGATATATTGTCCTTGTCCTGTACTCCTCTATTAGAAAGGCCCTGAGTTTTTGATAGTAATCCTTCTTCATCTCATCTTCTAAGAGCTCCTGCCAGTCGTTGTTAAATATTTTCTTCACCTAATCACCCCTGTTTGGATTTATCCTACAAAATAGCCCAGGCAGATGGCCAATTTATTCAATTGGAATGTCCGCCTGGGCCATCAATCGCTGTCCCTATCTCTAACTCCTTGCTTCAGCTACTAATTGCTCAATCAAATCCTTTACTTTCATTAATCCATCGATTTTATATGAATTAGAGCCTGCAAATACAAAGCCTGAATTCAAGTTCCCCTTTTGCGCATTTATAAGGGCGTTGGCTATGCAATAGGGTACTGCTGTCGGCTCACATGGCTTCAGGCAATTTACCAGACACTTGATTGGTTTTTTTAGGCCCATTTTTGTATCCTCGATAAATTTGTTGTTTATTGCCCTGCCAATTAGGCCTACTGGGCTATTAATTAGGACAATATCCTCTTCCTTGGCCCTTACATAGGATTCCTTAAATTCATCTGCAGCGTCGCATTCTTCAGTGGCTGCAAACCTACTTCCCATTTGTACCCCAGATGCTCCCAGGCTTAGGAACCTAGCTATATCCTTACCATTCATTATACCCCCTGCTGCTATGATGGGTATCTTTTTGCTATACTTGTCTTCAAAGGGCTTCACTGCATCCAGCACCTTGCCTATTATGCCCTCCAAGCTAATTTCTGGGTTTTCCAATTCCTCCCTAGAAAAACCTAGGTGGCCTGCCGCCTTGGGTCCCTCAACTACAATGGCATCCGGGATTATATCGTATCTCCTATCCCATGTCTTGCAGATTAATTTTGCAGCCCTGTCAGATGAAACAATAGGTACAACCTTAGTATCTGTTCCCTTGGTGAATTCAGGCAAGTTAAGGGGTAATCCTGCACCTGAAAAGATTATATCTATTTTTTCTCTGACTGCATCCTTTACTATTTCCTCAAAATCCGTCAATACCGCCATTATATTGATGCCTATTATGCCGCCCTTGGCTATTTCCCTTGCCCTTTCTACATGGTGCTTGAGGGCCCTAGCGTTAGCTTCCTTTTTATTCCTGTAAAAATCAGGCTCTGCAAAACCGATTTCTACCCCTGACAGTATGCCTATGCCCCCATTTAGGGCCACATTTCCAGCTAAATTTGATAGGGATATGCCAACTCCCATTCCCCCCTGTACTATGGGAAGCTTGGAAGTCAAGTTACCAATCTTTAGTTTAGGTAATTCCATTTTATCCTCCTATAAAAAAGTATTAGGCTCTAGCCTAATACCTAGTATATATTCTTTTGTCGCAAATTGAAAGAAAAATCTTGTGGAGAAATAGACCCATGGATTACTACATTTTTAAAACTTAACAGCTTACCTTCCTAAATAACGAATATCCAATTACATAGAAGATAGTCGATGCCAATATTGCCAGTGTAGGTATAGTAAATACTCCCAGCCTTGGCAATAAATATAAAAACAAGTCAGTGAACCTTAAAAACAGTTGGACAATCCTGACCCCCATAAAAATTGAACTCCCAAAGATAAGGATTCCAAGACCTATCCAAAATTTATAGCCGTATCTATATTGGAGGATTCCTATTATATTCATAAAGGAAGCGGTAAATAGAAGTATTGACATAAATACTAGTATGATCATTAGAAAATTAACTATGGGGTTAGAATTCAATTGAAAAGAAATTACCGAATTTACCACCATCTTGTTTACAAATAGCTTATCTATGACTTGCAATATGGCCTGAATTACTGCAAATGTAAAAGATGCAATAAGATTCATGGCTAAAACTGACTTGTAAAAATCCCTCCTTGTAGCACCAAAATTGAGCGCTAGTCTAAAGTTTTCATGGTAGATGACAATTCCATATATTATAAAGAAAATCAAAATCGGCATAATATTTGAACCTGTTATGGAAACTAACTGGCCATTGTGGAATATCCCTATTTGGATTTTTGAATAGAAAAACTTGGTGATGACATAGCCTATTATATTTAGTATTAACAAAATCGTCCAAAATACCGATGCAGTTTTTTTAAAATTGAACAGCTGAAACCTTAAAATTCTACTAGTTGCATCCATTTACATTACCTCCCCTAGTGTACCTTCCGTTAGAAATACAAATAATTTCTGTAAGGGAATAGTGCTTATTTCAATATTCCTAGACCTTATTTCCCTTTTCTCATTTTCTGATAGATTATCGTATATTCCCACTATCATCGTAGACCCTAGTTCTTCCCTGTATAAGATCTTTCTGTTTTTTACAATTTCATTTACTATGTCTCCATTTCCAGATAAAAAGTATGACCTTTCCCTTAGGTTGCTCACTTCGTCCTTCAAGGTGATCATGTTGCTATTTAAGATGATTACCTCCTCAAATAGGTTTGCCAACTCATCTATTAGGTGGGTGGAAATAATCACGGTTCTAGGATTTGTCTCATAATCTTTTAATAGGGAATTATAGAACATATATCTCATTGCAGCATCGAGGCCCAGTGTTGGTTCATCAAATATAGTTAATTTTGCCCTCGAAGCCAGGCCAATTATCAGTCCCACTATGGTTTTATTCCCCGCCGATAGTTTTTGCAGCCTTTTATTTGTATTTAGGTTGAATTCACTAATTAGCTGTTCCTTATAGCTTTCATCCCAGTTTTTGTACATTAGCCTTGCCATTGTAAATATGTCCCTTACTTTTTTGTCCTTACTCGACTCTGGCAGTGGCTTCACCAGGCACATATCCTCTATAGCCTTGGAATTTTCAAAAATCTCTTCTCCCTGGTATTTTATGTCTCCCGAATTTCTTATAAGTTGACTTGATATTAAATTGAGCAGGGTAGTTTTCCCGGCCCCATTTCTACCGAGTAATCCATAAATCTTATTCCCTTCAATATCCAAATTGATGTCTTTTAGTACGAGATTGCTACCAAAGGATTTGTTTAAGCCTTTTATTTCTAGCATCTATCTTCCTCCCCCTAACTTTTTTATATGCTGAATCAGTTCGTCAAATGTGATTTCTAATCTATTGGCTTCCATTAATATTTCAGGCAGCTTCTCCTTTAAAAATGATGCCTGCCTTTTCCTTACAATTTCACTTCGTGCTCCCCTTGAGACAAACATGCCGATACCTCTTTTCTTATATAGGATTCCCTCGTCTACTAGGATATTTAAACCCTTTCTGGCAGTCGCAGGGTTTATCTGATATACCCGAGCAAATTCATTTGTCGAAGGCGATTGTTCCTCTTCCTTGAGGTTTCCCAATATAATGTCGTTTTCAATTATTTCTGCTATTTGTATATAAATAGATTTATCCGAATTTAAATCTAACAAGATTGCACCTCCTTGTATTTGCCTAGTTGGTTAGTTAGTTATGTAACTAAGTATATGTGTTATGGTAGTTTTTGTCAATAGTTTTATGCAATAAAAAAGCCCTAAAGCAAAATGCTCTAAGGCCTAACCAAATCTTTCTCTTTTAATCTTCTCATACATCTTCCTAAGCTCAGATGACATTTTATTTAATTAATCTGTTTAAAAAGGTCCTTAGCATAATTTTCTATATCACTAGGCTTTAGCATATTGTATTTTCCTTTTATTGCTACAAAATAGCTACCAATAAGCTCCTTATCAATAATTCTGTTTGAGTGAGCCTCTGCTGATAATCCTTCTCTAGTCTTTAACCAGGGTCCTTCCTGATGAGTAAATGCTTCCAGGGTCTTTCCGCTATAGCAGCAGAAGTTTTTTACAATGCTATCCAGTATTATTTTCTCTGCGGTGGTCAACAATGATACATCAAAATCTTCTACCTTTTCTATAGGATCAAAACGATAATTTGAGTATCTATTGTAAATTTCGCGATATACCGGACCATGAAGCCAAGCCTCACAATCTTTTTCAATGATAAACTCACCCTCAAAAGCGTAATGAAAACCCTGATTGTAATATAAGGCTTTTTGCAATGCTAAGGGTGTTATATCTTCGCATTTATAGAGCAAATATTGAACAATCAAATCAATTTTTGGTGTAATCCTTCTTTGCTCTCCTAAAATTCTCTCTACTTTTCGCAAGCTTTTTTCAAAAGCCTGTTGTGAGCGAAGGTTGTTTTTATTCTCCTCCAATATTCTTTTATAAAACTTTGGCTCACTATAAACTTTTTGCAGTATATCGGAATATTGTTTGGAAGGCATATCACCGTCATAATATCGGCTAAAGGTCATTTCACCCCATCCTAAAATTAAGGACAAAGGACGTTTTCCAATATCATATTTTAAAGGTATTTCTTTTATCTTTTCTAAAGATATAATATTGTTTTTTTCTCGATATACATCGTATAAAGCTCTTAGATTTCTGTCTGAAAGCTCTGCTACATATACTTCATCGCCACAGGAATTGCAAATAGCCTTTTCTCCCATATATTCATAAGTTTCACCTTTAAGCTTTCCTGACATTCTTTCAGCCTTAATAGTGTAAGCCACATCTTCCCTGCATTTTTCACAAAAAGTAATCCTCCTATCCATTTAAACACCCTCCTTTCTTTTTTAATTAGCGAAACAGATAATCTATCGGTCTATTTCTTTTATGAAAAGATATAATGATTGTTCTGTTTCCATTTTGCCTTTCTATAAGGTTAAATTTAATATAAATATCTATGATTTCTTCAAGATCATCAATATCGTGTAAGGTTATCTGAGGACAGAACACATACAACACTTCATATTCAAAACCTATATTAGTGTTTTGCAATGAATGACAAAGATCTTCCACTTCTAAACTCAATAATATTTCCTTTTGTCTCTGGTTGGTTAAATTATATTCATTTATAAAATCAATATTTTCTTGTCTATTTTCATTTGTAGAAACTATAAATTTGTCTTCCCTAATACAATCCTTCACCTTTTCCAAAAAAGATTTAATTTCATCTTCGGAGTACTTTTGGTTATAGTGTTCACTCATTGCATCACCTCTTTATGATACAATCATACTATATTATATCTACTTGGTCAAGATTTATGCATCAATTAATTCCTTTTTTGTTTAATAAGATTTTCTCAATCTCTTTTAAGCCTTGCTTGTGAAACCTATAAATTGTTCTTACATCATAAAGCAGGTCATCTGCTATGTCTTCCCAGCTTTTATGGTTTATATATCTCATGGCTAGGACCAGTCTTAGGGTATAATCATCTGCTTGGTTTATGTTTTCGATGATTTCTTTCTTAAAGGAAATAAGCTTGTCTATATCTGTGTTTACTTCGTTTTCCAAATCCAATGGATACACTGTATCTTTCTGTTCCACCATTGATTGATTTTGGCTCCCATACATTGGCATAGGATTGTCTTGTAATTCCTGTTATTACCTTAGTTTTCATCTTAAATAACCTCCATAAAATCATTTTTTGCTGTTGATACATTTATTGAATTTCTTTTATCTGACTCCGGGACCAGGGGAGGCTTGACCACGCTGATGGTGACCTTGTGTTTTAGGCTCATATTTTTCTTCTCCTGGTGTAATGGTGTTCTTCGTTCCATCTGCTGAATAGTAAATGTAATCGGTTCTTTTCTTTTGGCTAGTTTTGTAAATTCTTAACATAATTTTTCCCTCTTTCCAGCGAGAAAAAGGGCTTATACTTGACCCCTTAAATAGGAACCAGGTATAAACCCTTATAAATTGAGCACTAAAAAACGGACATTTCCTGTCCGCTTTGATTTGAGTTTATTCTATTTTTATTTATGTTTTTCGACTTTTATAAGCTTTCTGCTCCATGTTCTTTTAAGAAGGAACGTCCAGCCGCCATGTGCATTGCCTCCTTTTCAACTTACCCTCTCAGAAGGACAAATCTATTTATTATCTAAAGCATTCTTTTCCATCTTCTTTATAGTTTCCAAATAGCTTTTTTCGACCTCTGTTAATGTTTTGCTCTGGAATTTTCTATATTCTTCTTGGGCCTTGTCCATAGCTTGTTGATGGCTTATACTCCCAGCATTCCCTAGAAGCTTCTCTCCTGTCGATGATAATATAGCATCAAGATGAGAGATATAGTCCTTCATGTACATAGGTTTTTTTCTCAAGCAATTCCTTCCAATAATCTCCGCCACCAAGTTCTTTCAATCGAGCGTCATTTAAGGTAAATCCCTTAATCATATATTCCTTTAGCCGCTCTGTTGCCCATATTCGGAATCTAGTCGCAACAGATGATTTTATTCTATAACCTAAAGAAATTATCATATCCAAATTATAATATGTAATATTTCTTTTAACTTCTCTATTACCCTCTTTTCGAACCTGTCGGAATTCCCGACAAGTTGAATCTGGATCCAATTCACCTTCTGAATAAATATTTCCAATATGCTCAACTATATTTGTCCTTGATGATTGAAATAGCTCAGCCATTTGCATCTGAGTCAGCCAGATTGTTTCATCTTCTAGTTTTACATCTATGTGGGTCAGTCCGTCTTCAGATTGATAGATAATCACTTCACCTTTTCTCCGTTCCTCCATGGTCAGGCTCCTTTCAAGATATAATTATAAAAACTCGCTTAATTTCCATTATCTCTAATATTCTGTTATTTGTAAACGGTTAATAATCACATGTAATGGACCGAAAATAATAGCGGCCATTTTGGCCGCATAACTTAATGTGATTATTCAATTTTAATTCTTCATTTTAACCCAATTCATACTTAATCTTTTCCTCTGGGAAATGGTAGTACTCTAGATAATTGTCTCTTTGAAGTCTACCTATTAAAATAAAAGGTGGGATATTCAATTTGTTAGAAAACCTCCTAATACTAGGCAAAGAATAGTCCCCTCTTCGAACATATTCATCATATGCCCTAGCATCAATTAAAGTATTAGAAGCGAAGCCATCTGCTTTCTCCTCTATTTCATCATCATTAGGTTCATAATCAATGAGTTTATCTTTAATATCCCCATTTAATATATGCCCTATTTCATGAAATAAGGTAAACCAAAAAATATCCGCAAATTTACGTCTATTTGTCATCGTCAAAGTTAAAGTATCATCTAAATTTCTCTTTATTACTCCTTGGATAGGCGCACCTTTAAAATGTTTAACTATAGAAAACTTAATACCACACTCAGCCATATAGCCTTTGATAGCACCTTCAATTTCAGTTTCGTCCTTAAACATTAGTCTTTTTATGTCAGAATGAATAATAAATTCACGGGATAATCCATTCAATTTTCTGTCCATGATAATCCATCACCCCATTATCATTTGAGTACTCTATTTTCACACCCCACATCCCACCTTATATTGAATGTTATATGATTAACTTAACCACTTGGTTAAGTATATTTTATATTATCTTGATTGTTTTTGCAAGTGCTTTACTGCAAGTGTAGCTATATGCTATCTTCTAGGCCAGTTGGATATGTGTTTCCCGCAGGTATGCTCCATGGCGAATATTTTATATTGGGATCAACACTTATCGGGTTGCGATATGGCGCAAAATCATATGGACTTTTCCCGAAAAAAGACCAGCATCCCGTTAAGTGCGTGGAAACCCAATCCGTTTCTTCCCAATCTAGTTGATCCTTATAGGTAACGGAACAAGACCATATCCGCACCTCCCCAATCATTCCGGAAAAAGCGTTATAGTCTTCCTGCCACTGGTCGCTTCCTCCTAGCAACAGCCTTAGACTGTTATTGATATTTAGACCTGCCCAACGATTTGTCCGGGACGTCGCTGTCACTTTATCGAAATCAACATAGATGCTCAGTTCACTGTTTTGGCGCGTGCCAAGAATATGGTGCCAGTTCCCATCCAATACGCGGGTTGGGACTGTGTTTATTTCGTAGAAGCCAAAACCGTCATCCGTCGCCAGCTTAATATGACCTTCGGGCTTCAGCACTAATAAGAATCCACCGTTTCCATATCCGCCATCGCCGCCTTTTCTGGAAATGATGGTCCCAGGGACAGAGGTATTGACCCAGGCTTCAACTGTGAAGTCGTTGGTTCCAAAATTGTAGCCCGCGTTGGCCGCGGCATAAGGTTTTGGCAGACTGGGGTTGAGGTTCAGAGCATATCGGTTTGTATCCATTGGATAATGTTTCGTTAAAGCTTGAACCACCTCTGTTTCTGGATACCCCGCAGCAAGCATAGCCCTTTGCAATACATCTTTTCCCGCCAGCGGATGCGAAAACTCCTTTAAAAGTATTTGAATGACGGCATCCGCTGTTACTGATTTGAAAAAAATGTGCAGCGATCTGGCACAGTCATCAATGCTGTAATTTGAGGTGTGCATATTGTGACACATTTCCTCAGGCGTTATTTGAGGATCTTTCCCCAATAACAAGCGGCAAAAATCTACAGCGTCCATTTTATTAGTCATATCCATGCCCCCTTTTTCTTGCAAAAATTACACTTGTTTTCGTTCAATAACCGTAAAGTTTGTCACTCCACAATGGAAATCGGAAAAGAGATTGAGTAATCATTGGCGTCCAAAACGGCCGTAAGCGTAAAATTATAGCTAGCTGGAGATGTGCCTGCCAGCCTTAACTGTAAATAAAACTCGTCCGCTTCAAGTAAATATTCAGGCGTTCCAATCGTTTTGGTTTGTGCCGTTGGTGAAATAGACCACTTTAGTTTAGATGTATGACTGTTATTTGCCCCATAAAAAGCAAGTGGGTTGCCAACAGAAAAGATATAGCGTCCATCTTTTGTGGGGTATGGATTTGGGAAAGGATAGTCATACAAAACAAAGGTATTTTTTAAATAAGGGCACATTTTTTTCGCACTAAATTCCCAGGTGTTTTTTAAATCCCACCCCAACAATGCGTAAACTGCAGATGAAAGCAATTGGGAGGCAGATTTTACAGCTTCTCCGGAAGGCGTCAGGGTGTGTTCGCAAACAATTCCTTCATAAGCGACACATGAGCTGCTTGGCTTTGATGAGATACGCATAGAAGAAGTTCCCGATATCTTGGCACATACACATACACACGCTAAAACACTGGCTGGCGTGCCTGAAACACCTGAGGCAATGCCAATCGCCGCACCGGTGGCCGATGTAACACTTCCTGCTACATAACAATTTTTAACGATAGCACCCGCCGCCTGATTCAAAGCGATACCGGCTGCGCCCGCTAAACCGGAGATAGCCGCAGATACCCGAACATTAGCAACCGTGCCACTGTTATGATGAATAACGACCCCTGCACCTTTTCCACTAGAAGCACCATAAGTGCCATTTATATTTACGTCATTTATATTGGCGCTACTATTAACCGCAATGCCGGCTGCATTGTTTTTCGCTCTTGCCTCAAGGTTTACACTTACTTTTGAGACAGCCCCGCCAAGGTTTTCCGCTATGCCTGAAATCGAGTCGCCAGTGACACTTCCCGTTGCCGTAACATTTGAAATCGAACAATTGCCTGCGAGTGAATACGCCACCGCGCCATAGGCGGCTGCGTTTGTTACCGTAATATCCACCCTACAGTCGGATACCGTGACATCTTCGCCACTGAGAAACAGTCCCCCAAAATTGGCGCCGCCAGCATCGTATTTTCCTGACACGTCACAATTGCGGACATAGCCACCTTTTGAAATGGTCTTGGCTAACCCGCCGCAATCATTTTTATTCCCAGTCACATTGTCAAAATCCATTTTCAGCTTGGTCACATTTTCTAAGCTATGGACTTCTTCAAATAAAGCGTTGTCGGTCAAAGCCGCATCTTCAATCCGCAGGTAAGAGTTGCCCGACATGGGACCCGAAAGCACTGCGCCGCTGCAACAGCAGGTAGCTAGCTGCATTTTCCCGCAATACTGTTTAATGAGCCAGCCAATGGTAACAAGGGCTGCAGTTGTCGTAAACGCAGTAGCCACACAAGTCGAAGTGTCAAATGTAAAAGGTCTTTCCAAAATTTTTTCTGCTTTTCCGGTGGCTAGCGTAATTTTGTGTGTATCATCATAGATTACAATCCTAATCTCTGTGCAAGCGTAGGCATCATCCCACGCATCTTTATAGAGCCTAAACCCACTAATACGCCAATTGCCGGCCCCGTCTACCGTAGCACCCCCAGGGTCTGCGTTATTGGCCGTGACGACTATTTTTGCTCCCGGTACCGGAAAGGACCCACTTATGTCAACGGCATTAGAATCAGTGACATTGCCCAAGGTACAGCGATAGGTGCCTTCTTCAAATGGCGGCAGTTTAAACCGGAAAGCCTTTTTCATCGCAAAGCTCCCGGCTCCTACGATGCAGGTAATATACCCACCAACTTCATCTTTTGTTGAGGTATTGATAATCCCCAGCGATGAGCCAGCCTGATACTTTTTAACGGTCGCTAAAATGAATGGCGAGGACGGCATATACTTATCCGCTTCCACGGGCTCTACGCGCCATTCAAATGGCTGTTTTTTACAGGTTGTGGGTAAATCAATCCTCGCATCCATGCATTGCGGAAGCGTGACTGCATCATACGCATCTTGTATAGCCGCCCCCGCCGCGCCGCTATTTTTCATTAAGGCATAAAGCGCCACATTGCCATATTTTTTGCTCATGACCGATATATCCTCATCATTGACATAGCAAGTATCGGGGAGCAGTTCGATATTTTGAAACGGGTCATAAGAAGGATTCAAAGGAAGTGGATAATGATGAACCTCTATGGGAGCATAAGCATTTCCGTATGTATAAGCTGTATAGGTGCATTCCAAAGTAAAATCGGTGCCTACAGCCCCGATTTCCTGAGGTATCGGCAGCGCTACGGCATGGTATCCTGCATAATGTAAATCGATACCTGTCAAAATCTCTGTTTGTACATCGCCGACTATCACACTGACATCTGCGACACATGGTGAAAAGTTAAACAATCCCACATGAGTTAAGCTTTCCCCATCGGTTTCAGTTTGATATTTGACACTGAAATCGATAAACGGCGTCCCTCTGCGGTTTCTAATGACGCTTTGCGCGCCAAATCCGGCCCTGGCATAAACCTTGTCGGGCATTTCCCAAAAATCTTCAATTACATCGGTTACGCATGCGCAAGAGCCCATGTTGGCATCTTCATAAGAAAGCCAAAAGGTGCCGTCCCATTTGGGCGTCGCGCCATGACTGTTGCGGCAGAGGAAGGCTCCATCTGAACGAGGTAAATACTGGAAAAGGGCGGCCTTAAAATTGCTTTTGGGATAATTGTCGTCCCATCCGATAATAGACACGGCGTGGTGACCATATTTGATGTCGTCAGCATCAATAAGAGATTCTTCCGGACTATAGTAAGACTGTATTTTATTGCCGCTAATATCGATCTGCTGATTCATAAACTCATCAGGGTTCCACAGCAAGCTGATGGAGACGGACGAATAGTTTTCTACCCGGTCTTTGACATTGTTGATAAAGTTTAAACAAGGCGGTGAGCCAAACGGATCAGTTAAAAATTCATATCCGCTCACATAATAGCGTTTTTCTTTTTTCAAACCAATTTCTATTGAGCGTGCTGTAATACTATCTAAAGAAATTTCAGGTGGCCGAGGGTCAGTTATTTCGGCAACGGCGGAATTGCCCCGTGCAAAATAAGCCGCTGCCAATAGCTTGTTGCCGCTATAGCTACATGCCGTGTTTGGGCGATCCCGCGGGCGGGGAATTTTCCCTCGCGCGTTTTTTTTACTACCGGCCGGATCCAGATCAAATATGTCATAAGTAAAATGGGTTTCTGAGTAGGTGGCGTAGTCATCTGTATTGGCAGGAACCTTTCCGTGGATTAGCAAATAAGTCTCAAGAGAACAGATGGCTGCATAAATCCAGCAATTTGAAGTGAATTGTGTTTTTACCGGCGTTAAATGTTTGGGGTCAATCTGGTATTTGGGGAGAAACGTCGCTTTTACCGGCTTTTCAATCCTTTCATCATATTGGATTTCATAGTCGGTCAGGATATCATACCCATCGGAAAGTGCGTCTTGTTCTACCGCAGGTAAGGCCCAAAAATTATTTTTATCCACTTACATCACCTCCGTTAATTTGAGTAGGGAGCTAGACACTACGTTATACGAATATACAAAAGCAAGATGCGGTGAACCATTGCATCTTGCCCATGCCTTATTAATTCGATGTTTTGGCTTGGAAAAGCCTGCTGATTACTGGAACAAGTTGCTAGGTAGTGTCAAGTACCCAACCCCTACAAATATTTAGAATTCCTTTTAACAAGATTACCAGAAACTAACTTCAAGAGCAAGCCAAGCACACTAGATTTAATAATGCCTTGGGATGAATTAATTCAAACAACATGTAAAGCAAATTAAAACCCCACAGGGATATCATACCGATATCCCTGTCATTTTACTATGCATCTGTTATTGGATACTTACTTTTAATCTTCAATGGCTCTTTGCATATGGGGGTTTTGTGGTTTGTTTGCCTTGTTTGATTTACTAATTAGCTCTCTGTTACTGTAACTCCCTGTGTTGCTACAGCTCCAGCTTCATGAGTTGCGGTTCCTTTTACTCTGATTTGAATTTCAGTAACTGTTGAGGTTAATTCTGTGATATCTCCTGCTGATAAATCTGCCCAATCGGTTCCAGCGTTAACTGAATACTCATAAGCGTCATTCATGTTTGAACCAATGGTTACTGTAATTTTCTCTTCGCCACCTACAACTAGAATTTCGTTGTTGGCATCACTTGCACTACCAACTACTGCTGGTGCTCCAGGCCCGTCTGCTTTAGCGATGGTACTTGATGCTGTTCCTGTAATGGTGCCTGTCTCTACTGAGCTGGTTACGTCTACTGTGATTGTTTGACCAATATCGTCTGCTACTGTTGTGTATGTGCTTGCACCTGTCCCAATATCTGTTGCTCCACGCTTCCACTGATAGCTAAGCGTTCCTGTGTTACCTGTTAATGAGCTAACATCTGCTGTTAATTCTTCACCAAACTTTAGAGTTCCTGTGATGGTTACTGTTCCACCTAGGGCTCCTACTGCATCTGTTACTGTAACTCCCTGTGTTGCTACAGCTCCAGCTTCATGAGTTGCGGTTCCTTTTACTCTGATTTGAATTTCAGTAACTGTTGAGGTTAATCCTGTGATATCTCCTGCTGATAAATCTGCCCAATCGGTTCCAGCGTTAACTGAATACTCATAAGCGTCATTCATGTTTGAACCAATGGTTACTGTAATTTTCTCTTCGCCACCTACAACTAGAATTTCGTTGTTGGCATCACTTGCACTACCAACTACTGCTGGTGCTCCAGGCCCGTCTGCTTTAGCGATGGTACTTGATGCTGTTCCTGTAATGGTGCCTGTCTCTACTGAGCTGGTTACGTCTACTGTGATTGTTTGACCAATATCGTCTGCTACTGTTGTGTATGTGCTTGCACCTGTCCCAATATCTGTTGCTCCACGCTTCCACTGATAGCTAAGCGTTCCTGTGTTACCTGTTAATGAGCTAACATCTGCTGTTAATTCTTCACCAAACTTTAAAGTTCCTGTGATGGTTACTGTTCCACCTAGGGCTCCTACTGCATTTACAGTAATCGCTTGATCAACTGTCTGACCGCTGTCTGTATGAGTAATTGTTACCTTGATATCTGTAGTTGCTAACACATCATCATCTTCAGGAGATGTTGTCAGCCCTTTTGCACCAAATTGAGCAAAGGCTACATCTTCTGGATCACCTACATCATAGGTTAAGATTACTTCTAAGCCTGCTAATTCTAGATTTTCACCTTCTGTATATACTACCTTTGTTGGTGCTTTCTTTATTGCTATACTAGTTACTACTGCTGGCTTTGTTCCATCTTTCTTCTCACCATCAAACCAATCTGTAGCTCCCCCAAGTTGACTTACCTTTTGGTCAACCTCTGCTTGAGTTGCTTCTGCATTATCTCTAACACTTTCTGCAGGTCCGATTACATCCCCAGAATAAATATCAAATACGTCTTGTGTTACCCATTTTTTGTCTTGAGGGACATCTGTTCCGTCCTCACTTACTAATACACTATCTCTATTTGTTTCAGCAGCTGCTATTGCTGCGATTAAAGCAGATTTGTCCACTGGCTTTAATCCATTTTTCTTAGCATCATTAAACGTATTGGTTGCTACTTCAAGATCTGCTACTGCATCGTCAACTTCCTCTTGTGTTGCATCACCTTTATCCCTAATTACAATTGCAGCATCTATTGCTGTTTGATAGTCAGTCTTATCTTGAGCAGTAACCCAGTAATTACCAGGTTCTATTTCTAATCCATCCTCGCTCACACCTACTGAGTCTCTATTTGCTTCAGCAGAAGCAATATCATCCTCTAAGAACGACTTGTTAACTACTCCACCACTATCGCTGATTGTAAATGACAAAGTTTCCGTCCCATAACCAGCCTTAGTAAATGCTATAGTGTATGAATCAGCAGCTAATTGAGCATCTGGTGTAATGGAATAGTCTTCAAAGTCATTATTAAATGTAAATGTAACATCGCCATCACTTGAATCTTTGAATGTAAAGTTTTCTGCTGCAAGTTCTGTTATTTCTTTCACTGTAGGATCTGCATCAGGCCCATATCTGAAGATTTCAAACAATACAAATTTAATTACCTCATCTGAAGACCCATCATTATCCATATGGAGGGCTACAGGTTTCGGATCAGGTGCCGCAACAAATGTTATTGTCTCTACCTTAACACCAGAAGCAGTATAGCCTGCTCTCGTTGCAAAAGCTTTAATGGTTGTTGTTGCTGTGATGTTTAAAGGAGCACTATATACATCAGATCCCGTTGTTGGCTCACTACCATCAGTGGTATAATAAATTGTTGTTCCATTTGATGATAGTGCCACGTTTACAGTGTTACCTTCGTAAACATCACCTGTTACATCTACTGCTGTACCGTCAACATCAACTGTTGCTGTTATACTAATAGCACTTACACTAGGTGGTGTATAACTTCCGCCGCCCCCATCTGATGATCCGCCACCAGTACCTGTCGATGTAGCTGGAGCCTTGGGTGCTGTTCCACTATCTTTTACTTGTCCACCTTCTACCTTCTTTGGCTCCTGACCTTTCTCTACCTTCTTATCATTTACTATTACATCCTCTTTGGCATTTAATGTCTCTATGTCCCCTTTTGCCTCTATTACTATTTCACTGCTCAATACATCTAAGGAGACTATGGCTGCACCTTTCTCAACCACTACTTCTATTTTTCCATCTAATTCTACAATTTTTATTTCTGTTCCGTCATTTAATTGTAATTTTACTTCATTTGACGTTTTTACCGATTCTACTGAGGTCTTTTCAAATACTACCCTAATTTTCCCCTCAGCCTTATCGACTACTACCTTGTTTAACTTTGAATTCATTATAACTATGGAGTTTTCTCCTCCACCTTTTATGTTCATTTCTCCCTTTACTACTACATTGTCAAGTCTAACATCTCCGTCGCCTATTCCTTCTGTCAAATAAAGGTTGCCTTCTATGGTCATATTTTTTAATTCTACATCTCTTGTGTTTATAACCATATTGCCTTCAACATCTGTTTCATAACTTCCTTTTTTGTTTACTATTTCACCTGAGATATTTTTAAGCATTTGTACTACTTCTGCCCTAGTTATTTCTCCCTTTGGCCTCACTGTCTTATCTGGGTATCCTCTTAGATAACCGTTTTTCACTAGCCCTCCAAAGACGGCCCTTAGGTCTTTTGGTATGGAGCCATAATCTGCAAATACCTTTGCTGCTTCGCTGTCCTCTTCTACACTAAATATTAAACCTAGTATCTTTGCTACTTCTGCTCTGGTAATATTTGCATCAGGCTTTAATAGCTCTGCCTCTTCAATGTATTTTGCCCCTACAGCTTTTTGTACATGCTCATAGTACCAAGCACCTTCTACAACATCTTCAAAACCGATTTTTGTCTTTGCTGTATACCCCATCAGCTCATTTACGACTTTGTAAAATTCTGCCCTAGTCATGTTGTTTTCTGGTCTAAATGATCCATCAGGATATCCATGAATTATGCCTTTTTCTACCATGTACTCTACTACGTCTTCTGCCCAGTGTTTTTCTGTATCAATCACTTGCCCAAAGGCCGTTGTGGTACTGGATAGAATAAGCACTAAAGCGACTAATAACGACAGCTTTTTCTTCATAAAAATCCTCCTCCTTAGGAAACTTATTATTTAGAATAATCATACCACATATGCTAATGGAGTACAACATCAATATGCCCACAGCCTATCCCTTGTAACAGTTTTTCTAAATACACACAAAAATAATGCCCTGGCAAATTGCCAGGGCATTATTTTATCTTATAATCCTATAATCCTAGTAGTTTATCAATATTTACCTTGTCAAATCCTACAATAATATTTCCATTGATATCTAGCACAGGTACTCCCTGTTGTCCAGATTTCCTTACCATTTCCATAGCCTTGTCATAGTCCTTGGCTACATCATAATCTGTAAAGGAAACATTGTTGGAAGCAAGGTATTCTTTTGCTTTGTTACACCATGGGCATGATGGTGTTGAATACACGATTACTGACATTCTCTCCCCTCCTTCTCGTCAAAACAACATACCCCAGTAGGGTATCTGTCTCTTTATATACCCACTTTTTTTTGCTCTAATCTCTTTTTTACATCTTTTTTTATACTTCTCTTCTCCAGTTTTTTGGAGCCAGTAAGGCAATTATGGTAAATAACTCTAGTCTGCCTAGAAGCATTAGTAGGGAGAAAAACACCTTTGTGATTTGGCTATATCCATTGAAGGTGCTGCTAGGTCCTACAAAGCCAAGTCCAGGCCCTATATTGCCCAAGGTAGCTGCCACTGAGCTCATTGAACTTACTAAGTCCACCCCCTCCATGCTTACTAAAATAGTGGATATTGCAAATATTATTATATACAGGCCCGTAAAACTGTATATTCCTGCTATGGTTTCATTTGGCAGTATTCTGCCATTGAGTTTGACTGGCCTCATTGCCCTTGGATGAAATATCTTGAGGACTTCCCTCTTAATTAATTTCAATGTAATTAAAATCCTAACTACCTTCATTCCCCCAGCCGTGGAACCTGCACTTCCGCCTATAAACATTAGTAGCAGAAGGATGGCCTTGCTAAAGCTGGGCCACAAATCGAAATCCACTGTAGAGTACCCCGTAGTCGTCATTATGGAACTCACTTGAAAGAAGGAGTCCCTAAAGGCAAGGTCTATATGGGTATAAGTGGTCCTATATAGGTTTAGACCAATGGACACTACTGCTAGTATGATAATTATAAGGTAGAGCCTTAATTCTTCGTCACGCAGCATCTCCTTGAACCTTCCCTTGAAAATGGAATAGTATATGGAGAAGTTTACCCCAGATAGGACCATAAATATACCTATTACCAGATGAATATAGGTGCTGGGATAGGCCCCTACAGATGTATTTTTTGTTGCAAATCCCCCTGTGCCCACAGATCCAAAGGTATAGACTAGAGATTCAAAGAGGCTCATGCCTCCTAACTTCAAAAGTACTACCTGTATTATGGTAATGCTCAGGTAGGTCCCATATAGGATTTTTGCTGTGTCCTTTATTCTAGGGGCTATTTTCCCTGCTATGGGTCCCGGACTTTCTGCCTTAAATATTTGAAATCCCCCTATGCCCAAGGCAGGTAGCAGGGCCAGGGTAAATACCAGTATGCCCATTCCGCCGATCCAGTGGGTAATGGACCTCCAAAATAATATACCCATTGTCAGTCCTTCCACATTGGCTATTACCGTAGCCCCTGTGGTGGTAAAGCCAGATACTATCTCAAATACTGCATCTATATAGGTTGGCGTAGATCCTGAAATATAAAGGGGCAGAGCCCCGAATAGAGATACTAGGAGCCAGCCTATGGACACTATGGCTAGGCCCTCCTTGGCATTAATAGACTTGACCCTAGTCTTTCTCATTGCAAATATTATCCCCAAAGCCAAGGTTACAATTATGGTTATCAAAAATCCATACAGGTCTTCCTGCCTCGTGTATAAGGATATAAACAAGGAGGGCAACATAAATATGGATTCCACCATTAATATACTACCTAAGACCTTTAGCACGATGCCAGAATTCACTTAAGACCCCTCCCTTTTGATACTTGAAGAATTGTTTGAGGGTTGGCATATCGTCTGTTAAGGAAAACACTACGATTCTGTCGTTGGCCTCTAGGACAGATTTTCCATTGGGTATGGTTACCTTGCCATTTCTGACTATTACTCCTATTATTATGCCCTGGGGTAACTTTAGTTCCTCCAGGCTCTTTCCTATTACGGTTAAATTTTTGTCCAGTATGATTTCTGTTACCTCTCCGTCGCCGCCTATTAGGAGGGAAACAGCCACAATTTTACCGCCTCTAATGAACTTCAGTATATGGCTTACGGTAATATAAATGGGATTTAGGGCAGCGTCAATACCCAGCCTATCTATTATTTTAGTATAGTTCTCCCTGCTGATTTTTGACACAGCTTTGGCTACGCCTAATTGCTTAGCCATCAGGGCCATGAGGAGGTTCTCTTCATCAAAGCCTGTGGCTCCTACAAATGCATCCATGGAGGATATCCTCTCCTCCTCCAACAGGTGTATGTCTGTTCCATCGCCGTGTATTATGAGGACATCTCCCAGGGCCTCTGATAGTTCCTGGCATCTTTCCTTCTCCTTTTCGACTAGGGTGACGGAGATATTTGCCTTGGACAGCTTCTCTGCCAGGTAAAAGCCTATATTGCTGCCACCCAATATCATTACCTTCTCCACTTCCTTTTTGGTAATGTCCTGGCTTATTCTATGGTTCAACTTTTCGATATCTGTCGTCTTTCCTATGACATATATGGTGTCATTGACTAGGAGTTCTGTGGAACCATTGGGCACTATAATGCTGCCCTCCCGGGATATAGCTGTAATCAGCAATCCCTTGAAGTCTTCCAGATCCCTAATCTCTTTTCCGACAAATTCCTCCATATGTTCAATATTGAAGTCTACCATTTGGACCTTGCCCCCTGCAAAGTCCCCGGAGTAAAAATTGTAATTTTTCAACAGGTATTTTTCTATGGACTGGGCAGTTGCCAAATCGGGATTGATTATATAATCTATTCCCATCTCAGTCTTGATAAAGTCCAGTTGTTTCATGTATTCAGGATTTCTAATCCTCGCTATGGTTTTTTCGCAGCCCAGCTTTTTTGCTAGGGAGCAAATCAGGGTATTGGTCTCGTCGCTATCTGTAGATGCCACCAGGAGATTATAGTGGCCTATACCCAATTCTTTTAGTATGCTAATATCTATACCATTGGCAAGTACTGTCAATACATCTAGCTGCTCATTTACTGAATTCAGCACCTTTGGATTGCTGTCTATTACTGTTACATCTAAATTTTCCATTACCATAGACTCTGCCAACTTATATCCAAGTTTTCCAGCGCCTACTATGATTACCTTC
>Ga0265293_10006063_pt1 | contig 19625 bp, 14 predicted proteins | sample Munlanlewell138R_FD_192505 | JGI IMG/M metagenome (GOLD analysis project Ga0265293, IMG submission 192505) | Leachate microbial communities from a municipal landfill in Southern Ontario, Canada - Leachate well 138R | ecosystem: Engineered > Solid waste > Landfill > Unclassified | place: Canada... | reverse complement strand
CCAGAGTCTCAAGCTTGGGAATCTCAGCTATTTGACGGTGACTTCTGGATGGGAACAGACTTTGATATATATGCAGGACACGCATATATGATAAGTGTATATGAAGAGGGTAGATTTTATTGTGTAGGCGAGTTAGTAGAGCAGCCACAATACGATCTTATTCTTGGCTCAACAAGTGATAACAACTTCATTATGGTTCCGTTGAATCGTCCTGACTTAGACAAAGCGAGCGTATTGGGTGAAGAGATTGGTGTAGTCAACGCAGTTAACACCTGGGCTGCTACAGCTCAAGCCTGGAACTCAACATTCTATGATGAGTTAGAGGACGTTTGGTTGGGAGAGGATTTCTCACTTACTACTGCAACTCCAGTAATGATAGGTATAACCACGCCAACTGTTTGGCCTAAAGATTAATTTTTAGTCATTTAAACTAAGGAGGAATAGTTATGAAACTTTTTACTAAAAGTGTTTTTATGGTTCTGATGCTTATGCTGGTGTTTGGCAGCTTATATGCACAAGGTGTCCCAAGAGGAGTATTACAAGAGCTTCTTGATTACGGCGGAGTTAGATTTGATCCGGAAGTAAACAACATAGAAGACTTTACTTACCGTACATGGATTGCAGAACGCCCTGAGTACATTCTGTATTGCCCTGGCGAACTACCAGGTGTTACAAGAGAATATTCACCTGCAGGTCGTTTAGTATTTACAATCCAAATAGCTAACTTTGTTTCTGCTGGCGCTCCAGTTGACTGGAGTAACGGTGAAACTGTTGTAGTTGAGGCTACTCAAGTGTCAACAGGCCGTATGGCATACACCAGTTTTGTATTAGAAGGAAAGGAAACAGTAGTTCGTTATGAAGAGTACGGTACAGCTATGGTCCTTAAAGATCCAGCAGTAGCTTTATTTGATTCCAAAGATGACGATATAGAGGTCACCGATGCTAACTTAGTAGACGGTTATCCACAAGAAGGCCTCTATCGCGCAGACGATTGGAAAAGATATGGTTATTGGCAAGCTTCATTCTCAACAAAAGGTGTAATTGACGAGCTTAGAGTTAAATCAAGAGTTCGAAGTTACTTCGATGAAGATGAAGATATGATAGCAGGGCCTCCAGGCTACCGTGTACATTACAGTGTCGATAACGGTGAAAACTGGGTACGTGCAACTGACAAGAATCACTCTTTAACCGCAGGGGACTGGTTAAACATCGATTTTGAACTTCCAGAAGAGTGTCACAACCTTAATAAAGTTCTCGTAAAATGGGAGCATTATTCTGCAATGTATTTTGACGGCTGGGGCGAGATAGCTGACGTCACAGTAACTGGAATCAGAACTGAAGACCAGAAACCAGAAGAGCAAATGACCTATGATGGTACAAACTACGACATCGATTATAATGGTGTACAGCTTGGTTTCAATCCAGTAGCTGGCCAACCAGAGACTGTGATTATCGTTGATTATTCAACCGATCCAACAACCCCATCAGTCCAGATGTTCCCGAACCCAGATGCATTAGGTGCTTACATTATATTTGAATTCGAAGATCCGGCTGTATTAGCTGCTGGTGGTGAGATTACACTTCAATTCCCAAATATACCAGGTCAAATTTGGTATCGCCTCGACGCAGCTTGGGCACCAGTACCATGGTCATTAGTTGTAGGACCAGCCAACCCAGATTACACCTACGCGATCGACTTAACAGCGTTGTTTGGTCGTGATAACAGAGCTGGTGGTTCAATTGAGTTTGCTGGTGACAACGGATTAGGCACACTACCAGTTGAGCTTGCTTCGTTTACAGCAAACGTTACTGCTAATATGTTTGTTGAGCTTCAGTGGGTATCAGAGACAGAAACCAACATGCTTGGTTACAACGTCTATCGCTCAGAAGTAAACAGCATTAATGAAGCAGTACAAGTTACCCCATCAATCATTCTAGCTCACAACGTATCAGAAACTACAAAATACAACTTTGTAGACGAAGACGTTGAGGCAGGATTCACCTTCTACTATTGGCTGCAGAACGTTGACCTTGACTTAACAAGCAGCTTCCACGGTCCAGTAGCTATCACAGTAGAAGAGGGAATAGAGCTTCCAGAGCCAACCTTCGCAACAGAGCTCAGAAGAAACTTCCCGAACCCATTTAACCCAGAGACAACCATCCAATATAGCTTACGTGAAGACGTAGACAAGATGGAGTTAAAGGTTTATAACGTGTTAGGTCAGGTTGTGAAAACACTTAAATCAGGTCCACACGCTAAGGGTGACCACAAAGTAGTATGGGATGGTAAGACCGATAGTGGCAAATCCGCAACTTCAGGAATTTACTTCTATCAGATGACTACCCCGAACTACAGCAAAATCCACAAGATGATGCTCTTGAAATAAGAGAACATCTATTAAGATATAACCAAAAGGGGCGTTTTTATGCGCCCCTTTTTTTGTTTTAGAAGTGCTATGCAGTTTAATAGATTACCCTGAGCTCTATTCAGAAGTAGTAATTACTTGTCAAAAATTGAATGATATGTATACTTGCTTCTATTATATAGCTGGAGGTTATATGTCCGATATAATCAAAAGAGGGATTAGTACTGACTATCATCTGAGATACTTTTTTGTTGAGGTTTCGGATACAATAGAGCAAGGACGAAAGATACATCAACTTAAGTCTCTTGAGGAGGAATATTTGTTCAGCAGCCTGACGATTGCCGGTTTAATGATTGGCGCTGACCTCAAGTCTGACGACGAATCAGTAACACTTAAGGTTACTCTCAATGACAACGAGCAGTATTTATTAGTTACGGGGAATAGACGTGGAGAGATAAAAGGGTTTCCCAATTTCTCAATTAAGTCAGCTAAAGGTGAGAGTGGAGAGGAGAGGTATATTAACATCAAAGCGTTAGCTAACAGAATCAGAGCTGACCTTCAAGACGGCTTCTTCACGGTTATCAAGGACATAGGTTTAAAGATGCCTTACAACGGCACCACAAAGCTTATTACGGGTGAATTAGCACGTGATATCACATATTACTTTACTACTTCTGAACAGACCCCTTCTTCAGTTGGCATATCGGTTATTTTCAACGATGACGGGAGCATCAAGAAGGGAGTCGGCTTTATAGTTCAAATACTACCAGAGGCTACTGAGACAACGATAGAGCTTCTGGAGCAGAACTTAATGAATTTGCCGGAGCTATCCGATTTATTAGAAATGGGGATGTCGATTGAAGAGATAATGGAAAAGATAGTTTTACAGGGAATAGAGCATGAAACCTTAGCTGAAAATCCTGTTAAGTATCATTGTGATTGCTCGAAGGATAGGTTTACAAGAGGATTGAAATTATTAGGCGAATCAGATTTACGGGAGTTATTAGAATCTGATGAGCTATTAAAAGTTCAGTGTCATTATTGCGGCAGTTTATACGAGTTTAGCCGTTCAGAGATGGGTGACATGCTTGCAGAGTTAGAGGGGGAGAAGAGGGATGAATAATGTGCTTTATGCATTTCTATTAACTTTAGGTGCAGGTTTAGCCACCGGTATTGGTAGCGTTCTCGCTTTTTTCACAAAGCGGACCAACACCCGTTTTTTATCTATCATTCTCGGCTTTTCCGCAGGTGTGATGATATTTATTTCATTAGTAGAGATTTACGTTCAGTCGCAGGTAACGTTAGTAGGTTGTTTAGGTCAGATTTGGGGTTCGTGGGCGGCGTTAGCCTCATTTTTAGGAGGTATCTTTTTAATTGGCATTATCGATAAGTTTGTTCCGGAAGCTGAAAATCCACACGCCGTACAGAAGGTAGAGGAAGTTGATAGGGTAGAACGGAAGATGGAGATGGAAACTGAGTTAGACCCTAAGAAGCTACACAGAATGGGTCTTTTTACAGCTTTAGCGATCACGATCCACAACTTCCCAGAAGGTTTAGCCACATTTGTAGCAGCTTTAAAGGAGCCAACTTTAGGTCTTGCTATTGCGGTAGCCATTGCTCTTCACAACATACCTGAGGGAATTGCAGTCTCTATTCCTATTTATTATGCCACAGGTAGCAAGAAGCGGGCGTTTATTTATTCATTTCTCTCTGGTTTAGCCGAGCCATTGGGTGCGATAGTTGGTTATTTAATTCTGATGCCCTTTATGACAGATACTTTATTTGGTGTAATTTTTGGTATGGTTGGTGGCATCATGGTTTACATATCTTTTGACGAGTTACTACCTTCAGCTCAGAAGTATGGAGAGCATCATTTATCGATATACGGTTTAGTTGCTGGTATGGTAGTGATGGCGGTGAGTATGATTTATCTATGAGTGGAGTTATTATTATCTGCTTCGAATTTTTCCATCAGGAAGAAGAAGACGAAGGTGGACACGAGTAGGATAAAGCTTACATTAATACCGTTAAGCAGTCTTCGCGCCCCTATAAACCTATAGATTGCGACGGGGATAGTGACATAGCTTCTATTGATCATCAAGACAGCTCCGAACTCTCCGAGCGAGATAGCGAAAGCGAATGAGGAGGCTACAAACAGGCTTCTTTTCAGTTGTGGAATAATAAGAGAGAAGAATATCTTAGCATTATTACTGCCGAGTGTTTTAGCCGCATTTACCTGATTAACAGATATGTTTTTCACTGCTTGGCTGACAAGTCTATAAACAAAAGGGAGGGCAATTATGGTGTGAATAGCCAAGAGCAGGGTGAAGCGATTGATCTCCCACTGGTTAATATGGATCAGTTTAAGGTACCCTAAAGAGAGGGTGATAGGTGAGATAAAGAGGGGTATAGTTACCAAAACCTCTATGAAATCACTCATCGGTTTACTATGTTTACCGTTCTGTTTGAGGGGGTATTGAGCTTGTACCAAAAGCAGGGTTAGGAGCAGAGTTGTAAGGCCGGTCAACATAGCCAAGTAGAAGGAGTTTAGCAGCGACTGCAACACAGACGTTCCAATCAGCTGATTATAGTTTAAGACACTATCTTTAAGGGCATTGAGGTTAATACCCACAGCCAAGTTGTTTTCCAGACCGAAAGCAAACAAAACGAGTATTGGTCCGGAGATAATAACGATGAGTAGCAAGATGAAGCTTATAGCCAAGACTTTCTCTATCACTTTAGTAGCCGTATTCTCTTTGAAGTTAAATAGTGGTGCAAGATATTTTTGATTTGGTATTGGGTCCAAGAGGCTGATATATTTAAGCGAGAAGCGCCCGATCCCGCCGGATATAAAAAGGAACAGCAGCGAGAAGAGGAGTTGAATTGAGCCTAACGCCATAGCCATAGGCATTTGGAAGAGGTTATTGATTAAGAAATAGATACTAACTTCGATAGTCGCATATTTAACGCTACCGAGCACGAGAACGACACCGAAGCTCATAAAGCAATAGATAAACACGAGGAAGGATGCGTTAATTATGGCTGGTAATAGCGAAGGTAGCGTGATTTTGAAAAAGGTTTGGACTCTATTAGCCCCTAAGGTTTGAGCGGCTTTAAGGTAGTTTCGATTGAGTTTAAGCCACGCATCGCTAACTATCTTCAGTACGATAGGGAAATTATAGAATGCGTGTGCCAGAACAATTGCTTCGAAACGGTAGAGTATTTTTAGGTTGAAATTGAAATGAGCGAGAAAACGATTCAAGTATCCATTTTGGCCGTAAAAGAGGATGAAACCGAGTACTACTATGATGCTCGGTAGCACAAAGGGGATTAAGATTATGGGTTGCAATAGTTTTTTGCCCGGGAAGCTATAGTGAGTAAATATGTATGCAGCTGGTATTCCGAGCAAGAGGGTAAAGACAAGGCTAATCAAAGCCTGCTTGATTGTAAACAGGATGACGTGTTGTTGGTAGGGTGAACATAAAAGTTCGTAAAAGTTCCCTAATCCGACCCCTCCATCATAAGAGAAAGCCTCTTTTACTATAGTAATTAGTGGTATATAGAAGAGGCTCAGTAAGAACCCAAGCGGGATAAGTAAAAGAAGCTTTCTCATTGATTCTATTAAATCAGTTGATTTATGGTTCTCCTCAGCTCTTCAGTTTCTTGCACGACGGCTTCGATATAGTTTGGCGAGTTATCTTTGAAGATGATTCCGCGTGAAGAGTTTATCAATATCGCTGGGTTTTTCTTTGAGGCGATAGTATTGGTTACGACATCAAAGAGGTTTCCTCCTTGAGCTCCGATACCGGGTATAAGGAAGAGAGCTTCAGGCATAAAGTTACGCACCTCTTTCAATTCTTTAGGGTTAGTAGCGCCGATGACAGCTCCTACTTTTTTATGCCCTAATTTATTTACTTTGTTTGCAATTTCAACATATAGATCATTCTTTTTCAAGAAATCTGTTGCAGAGCGATTAGAGGTGATGACCAACGCAAAGAGAAACTTATCTTTATAGGTTAAGAGCGGGGTAAAGACGTCCTCTCCCATTAGCGGGTTAACGGTTAAGCTATCCACTTTGAAATATTCGTAAAAAGCTTTTGCGTAATGCACCATTGTGTTTGAAATATCGCCCACTTTAACATCAAGGATAATAGGCACATAGCTTGGTATATGGTTAATGGTTCTAAGTAGGGCATCGAGTCCAGCAGGACCATTAGAGAGGTAGAACGCAAAGTTTAGTTTATAAGCGCCCACTCTATTTTTGGTAGCGTCGACGATTTCTTTATTAAACTCCCAGATGGGGTTATCGTGTTTTAAGAGGTGTGAAGGTATCATCTCGATATCAGAGTCGAGCCCTAAGCAAACGTGTGATTTATGTAGTTTCGTCGCTTGATCGTATTTATCCCAAAACAGCATAATTACTCCTTATAGTTTAATGATATGGACTGATTCTTCGCCATCAGTCTCAGTAAAGGCCACTTCTATTTCTTCTTCTTTTGAGGTCGGAACGTTTTTTCCAACGTAATTCGCTTTGATTGGAAGTTCACGGTGTCCGCGGTCTATCAGCACACAAAGCTGTATTGTATTGGGTCTTCCATAGTCCAAAAGGGCATCAATAGCAGCTCTAACGGTACGTCCTGTAAAGAGCACGTCGTCGCAGAGGATGACGTTAGTCTTTTCGAGTGCAAAGTCAATTTCGGTACTTTTTATGACAGGCTGGTGTGCGATGGTAGTAAGGTCGTCGCGATAGAGTGTGATATCGAGTATCCCGACCCCGATCTCTTTTCCCCCAATTTCATAGAGGAAGTTAGATAATCTTTTAGCCACGGGTACTCCGCGCGTTCTAATTCCGACTAAATAAAGGTCTTCAAGCCCTTTATTTTGTTCAACAATTTCGTGCGCCATACGTCTCAGGGCACGCTCAATAGAGTCTTTATCCATAATTTTGCTTTTAATTTGCATAACAGTCTCCTTAATTCTGGCCTTGTCTAACCAGATCAACAGTTTTTCCTATGATATCAGTCAAACAAATATCTTTTTCGTCAAAATATTTCTCTAAATCTCGCAGTATTTCGATGGTAGCGAAATGATTTGTAAAGTTAGCAGTACCAACGGCGATCATATGAGCCCCTGCATAGAAGAACTCGAGAGCGTCTTTCCAGTTTGAGATACCACCCATCGCAAGAAGCGGAAGTTTAGTGCTTTGGGCAACTTTATAAACGTTGTAAAGGGCTATAGGCTTGATTGCGTTCCCGCTATACCCGCCAAATCCTCTTTTTAGCATAGTCTTTCCCGTTTGCCAATCGATAGCCATACCGTAAACCGTATTGATTAGCGCCAATGAGTCGGCACCACCCTGTTCAGCGGCGGCAGCAATCTCTGTTATATCGGTAACGTTAGGGCTGAGTTTGACAATCAGTTCTCGGTCCGGGCTTCTCTTAGAGTTTAGCTCCTTGATTAAATTGTAAACCGCTTCGGGGTCAACACCAAAACTGATCCCCTCTTTCTCAACGTTTGGGCACGAAATATTAATCTCATACCCCGCTATTTTTTCTACTTTCTCAAGTTTCGTTAGCATCTCAGCAAACTCCTCAATACTGGCGCCCGAGAAGCTGACAATTAAGGGTACTTGATACCCGTCAGGCGCAGTTAAGAGTTGAAAGTAATTGTCGATATGATCTTTGATAAAGGAGTCGAGCCCCGGGTTTTGTAAACCTATAGAGTTTAGTAGTCCACATTCCGTTTCATAGATACGTGGTGGCTGGTTGCCCTCTTTCGGCTGCGGAGTAATTGTTTTGGTGACCAAAGCACCTAAATGGTGGAGCGGCATAATTCTGCCATATTCTAAACCAAAAGTTCCGGAGGCGACTGTGATCGGGTTTCGAACCTTGAGTTTGCCAAGCGATGTGTTAAGCTTATTCATCCCAGATTACCCCCTTTGCGTCAAAAATAGGACCGTCATTACACACAGTTTTGTAGACCCGTCCCAGCTTGGTATTTATCGCAACGGCACACCCCATACAGGAGCCTAATCCGCACGCCATATATTCCTCTAAAGAGACGTAGAGCTCAACGTTTGAAGGCTCGAGTAGTTTTGAGATATGCTTCATCATACCTTTCGGTCCGCAGCAGTATACAGTGTCGATAGTCTCTTTTTCGATGATTTCCAAGATGCTGTCGGTGACCAAGCCTTTAACACCGACGCTTCCATCTTCGGTGTAAATTTTATCGGCGGGGAAAACATCATCTTTGCTCCTCCCACCGTGGAGCCAAATAGTACTATTGTTCAGCCGCTCTAACTTTTCTTTCAGGTAGAATAGTGGTGCGTATCCAATACCGCCACTAATTAGTAGCACGTTTTTATTCTCAGCCATTGGGAAGCTGTTCCCTAACGGACCTAATATTCGTAACCCCTCTCCAATCTTAAGATTAGCAAGCTCTTCAGTCCCCTCGCCAACAATTTTTACCATAAACTTGAGAGTTTCATCAGTAGAATGATAAATACTAATCGGGATATGCAGCCCTTGTTCTTTTTCTTTGCTTTTTAACAGGTAGAACTGCCCAGGACATGGGGTAGCTTTCAGTGCATCAGTCTCCAAAATAAAGTAGCATGAGTTGAGCGTATTGATTTTTTGCACAGCTACGATTGAGTATTCAGTAGTCGCTAAATCTTTCATATCTTAACTCTTTGTCCCGGCGCCCCAAGTGACGACTCCATCGCAAATAGTGGTATCAACTCGTCCCTTGAATGTTTGGTTAATAAAGGGTGTATTGTTTGATTTAGAGACCATTGTTTCAGCTGAAAAATGGATATCTCCTTCTAAATCGACTACCGTAATATCGGCTAAGCATCCCTCTTTTATCAGGCCGCTATTAATTTTAAGAAATTTTGCAGGCGAGGTGGAGAGTTTTTCAATTAGCTTTGTGAGCTCAATTTTGTTTTCCATAACTAACCCCGTATAAAGTGAGGCAAAAGAGGTTTCGAGAACGTTGATTCCAAACGGAGCCAAGTTAAACTCTTTTTCCTTTTCAAAATCGGAGTGCGGAGCGTGATCAGAGGCTATAAAATCGATAGTGTCGTCCAAAAGCCCTTCGAGACAAGCCAAGCGATCCTTCTTCGTTCGTAAAGGGGGCTTGACTTTTGTGTTGGTATCGTAGTTATCACACGCATCTTCAGTTAAGAGGAGATGGTGTGGGGTAACTTCACAAGTCACCTTAACGCCACGGCTCTTCGCTTCTCTAACCATTTGAATAGCCTTAGCGGTGGAAATATGTGCTATGTGTAGATGACAGTTTAAGTTTTCGGCAAGCATAATGTCCCTTGAAATGATGATTTCTTCAGCCAAAGCAGGTATCCCACCGAGTCCAAGCTTAGTCGACATTGTGCCAGCATTGATTTGTCCTTTGGCCGACAGACTATAGTCCTCTGCGTGTACTATAACTGGAATGTTGAAGTTCGAAACATATTTCATTGCGTTGAGCTTAATCTTGGTGTTCTGCACGCAGCCACCGTCATCACTTACCGCAACGATACCACCTTCAAGCATACTCGCCACCTCGGTCAACTCTTTGCCTTCAGACTTTTTAGTTAAAGCACCGATAACCGAGACTTTACAGTATCCGACGTCTTTAGCCTTTCTTTTAATGTATTCAACAGTGGCTATATTATCAACTATCGGGTCGGTATTTGGCATGGCGCAAATTGTTGTGTAGCCGCCTTTTGCAGCCGCTTTAGTGCCGGATATAATATCCTCTTTATGTGTCTGACCTGGGTCTCTAAGGTGGGTATGTAGGTCTACAAACCCTGGAAATACGTGTTTCCCTTCAGCATCTATAATTTTGGTAGCCTCTGTTTCATCAATGCTTGGAGCTACTCTTTCGATTTTTGTCCCTTTGATAAGCACATCGAGCTTCTCGAATTTATCACCTTGATAGACCAGTCCGTTTTTTACTAACATCTCAACCTCCTACATTCTTCCGCCAAGCATCAGGAATAACAGAGCCATCCTTACGGCTACACCGTTGGTGACCTGTTCCAATATGACGCTACGGCTACTGTCTGCGATTTCTGGCAGGATTTCTATTCCTCTATTCATAGGCCCCGGGTGGAGCACTAAGGCATCTTTTTTAGCATACTTCATAGTTTCTTTTGAAAGGGTAAAAAGCTTTGAATATTCCTCGAGGCTTGGAAATAGACCTTCCGACTGCCTCTCCAATTGCATCCTAAGCCCCATTACTACATCTGCGTCCTTGAGAGCAGTTTTAAGGTCATATTCAACCTTACACCCATATACCTCGCTCATCTGACTCGGCATAAGCGTTTTAGGACCGCACACAGTGACCTCTGCACCAAGCTTTTTCATCCCTATTAGGTTTGAGCGTACGACGCGACTATGCGCAATATCACCCACAAGAGTTATTTTTAAGCCGTCGAGCGATCCAAGCTTTTCCCAGATGGAAAATATGTCCAAGAGTGCTTGAGTGGGGTGAGCGTGATGTCCGTCACCGGCGTTAAGAACAGGTTTGCCTGTGTGTTTATGAACGAGTTGTGGGGAGCCAGGAAGGTTATGTCTGATCACGTAGAGGTCAATTCCCATCGCATTGATCGTGTAGACGGTATCTTGTAAACTCTCACCTTTTGCGAGGGATGAGCCGTTGGATGCGAAGCGTACGATGTCAGCGCTAAGTCTGTCCGCAGCAAGCTCGAAAGACATTAAAGTACGTGTGCTGTTTTCAAAAAAGAGGGTACATATCGTTTTCCCTTTCAAAGTGGGAAGCTTTTTATAATCACGCTTATTGATCTCTTTCATCACTTTACTCGCCTCGAGGATAGCGTATATCTCTTCAGCGGTATAGTCGTTCAGATCGTATAGGCAGCGGCCGACAAAGTTAAGTTCATTCTGCATTAAAACCTCCATTGATATTTTGTATAAGGAATTTTGGAAATAGCGGTTACTGAAGGTTAACTTTATGTTGGCACTTGATGCATAACTTCCTCCCTTTATGCCTCACTGGACACTATTAAAAGGTTTTCTCTGAAACTAATTAAGGAAAAATCGACGTAGAAAATTGTCAAGAAGAGATTCAGCCCGAATCAGAAAAGTGTACTCATCTAAAAGAGATGTTTTATAGCCTACATTTAGCAAAAAGCTCTCCGATTGCGTAAAGTGTTGCACAGCATGACGAACCAAGGAGAAAGCAAGGGGTAATTCCGTAGGCGGACATGAGCCGGCTACGGTACTCTCCCTTACTTTCCAGTAAGGTGAAGGATTTTATTTATATGCGTATCTGTAGTTTACATGGCTCGTCGAAAAACAGTTTCTATAAAGGGGCGAAATATCCGTTGAATATGACGAATGAGAAGAAGAGTATTATTATGCTGTTAGTGTAAGAGCGGGTTAGTTGTCGAAGGTGTAGTATTTTTGTGTGTGGGCGGAATAAGATCTGGAGACGATTAAAATGGGTAATTACAAAAAGGGGCAGATACTATATGTATCCGCCCCTAACTTTTATCTGTTAACTCAACTTAGTGAGCTTATTTCATTAAGATCATCTTCTTGGAAGCGGTATAGCTACCATTCTGCATTCTATAGAAATAAATACCGCTACTAACAGATTTGTTAGCAGCATCTTTTCCGTTCCACTCAACCTTATGATAGCCAGCGTTTAAATGGTCGTTAATCAGTGTTTTAACTTTCTGACCACGGCTATTGAAGATATCGATAGCTACTATGCCAGATTCAGCTAATCCGAAAGAGATCACTGTTGATGGATTAAATGGGTTTGGATAGTTGTTGCTAAGTTTGGTTACAGCTGGGATAAGCATTTCATCAGCAATACCGACAAAATCAACTTCAACAACGTTAGACGCGGGTGATTCACCATTCTCATATACAGCGGTTACATAGTATGTGTAGGTAACCCCTGACTCTAATCCACTGTCTAAGTAGTAGGCGTTACCAACCAGTCCACTATTAATCTTCTCATCGTTACGGTATACATTGTACCCTAATAGATCGCCTGCAGGTCGAGTTTTTGACTGTATAAGCGATTCAGGCGAGATGAGGCTGCTCCTGCTAACTTCTTCTGGAGTCTCTGGCTCTTCCCATTCTAAGAAAATGGTAGACGGTTCGATGGTGTATACCAAGTCATATGGAGATGGGAGCAGTATTTCAGTTTCGAAAGTCCAGACAGGGCAGGGTGATGCAATTCCCCCTTCATTGTAAGGTTCTGCGTGCCAATAGTAGGTAGTTTCATACTCGAACTCAAAGTCTACGTCGGTAATGGTGTAAGTTCCTGGACCACCCTCTACTTTAAAGAATGTAGAGCTGGAGAAATCTTCCTTTGCTGAGACTCTAAACGTATAACCTTCAGGGTCGTGATGCCCCTCAGTAGATTCATAGGTCCAGCTGAAGGTTGGGTTTAGTGATACCCCTTTTTCTTTATCTGCAGGGCTTGGGTTTATGCCTCCTACTGGAGGGATAATCTCCTCCTGTTCGCCGGTTACTACAACGTTTCTGATTTCGCCCCAACCATCCCAATACTGTGCAGTGGAGTATAGTTCCCATTTGACCTTAACTGAGTCGAGGTTATAGCATTCTTCTGGGAGTTCAAAATCAATGCTCATCCAGTCTTCGCTATCTACAGGCAGCATAAAGTTTTCTTCTGGGTGTTGTGTCCAGTTTTCCCCATCGTCTATACTGTAGTAAGTCCTGAAGCGTTGTGGACCGGCAACTTCCCCTTCCTCTTCATCATATTCACGTCTTAGTTGAGATTTGACAAGTAGGTCGGAAACAACTTTCTTGGTTGGAAAAGAGATCATCCAGTTATCATCTTTTTCCCAATCAACCGCGCGGTAAACGCCATCCTCATTAGGATAGTCTTCCACTAATTGGGCGGTAGTAGTAATTTCATCGAAAATAGGGGATTCTGAGCTAAATAATCTTCCTGCCGGTGGTTTTAAAACTGTCTCAAATCCGTCACGTCCAAACCTAAACATAGCATCTGAGCGTGGTGTTAATGGAAATTCAGCTATTGCAATATTGCCAGTGGGTGTGTGGGTTATTTCAAAACGAATAATTTCACCAGGTTCCCAGTCTTTAGGTGATTGAACTTTATCAGAAAGGAAGTTAGCAACTTGGATGATAACAAGAAATCTTCCACCCTGCATCCAAGCAAACGCGGAGATTATTGGATCAGGACCGTACATTATATACTCCGGTCGTGCAGTGATCCAGCATTTGAATTCTACTGTACCCTCTTCTGGATAAATAACATTGTCAGGGTAATAACCACCTACATCGAGCACTTCTTGGGCAATATACTTAAGCGTGCCCTGAGCAAATAAAAAGACACTCGTAACAAGCATTAGAACCAGACAAAGAACAATTTTCTTAATCATAATGTCACCTCTTTAGTTTATCTTAAGTTATATGTTGACACTCATTTAATGGCTGGCACCACTCTTGCCAAGCCAGCTTATGTAAAACAGACATGGAAACACTGTAACAGTGGATCTATCTGTCAAGTTTTTTATGCTCCTCTTATTGCATCCCGTTTTTTTACAGTATATAAGAGACTGTTGCAATACGAACTGTTCCTATATATGCGGCTGAGCGTATTGTCTGGTTACGTAGCTTATACGAACTGGCTATATGACTATAAACAAAGATATAAAGCTCTTTTTAGCTTGTTTGGTGTAAAACACTAAGTTCTTGACATTGAAAGTCATATTCAATCATTGTTTCTCTGATGAAAAATGTAAGTAGGAGCGACAATGAATACTGATACTCAAATAATTAAGCTGAAAAGAGAGAAGCTACAAAAAATTATCGATCTTGGTGTAAACCCTTTCCCGAGCCGTGTAGAAAGGACTCATCACATTAAAGAGCTACACGATAATAGAGATGAATTTATTGCCTCACAAGAGGAGGTAACCGTGACGGGTAGGATCGTCGCAATGAGGCGTCACGGCAAGATTGGTTTTGCCGATCTTGAGGATATGAGCGGTCGAATTCAGTTATATATCCGATTCGATACAGTTGGCGAAGCTGATTATGAAATCTACAAGCTTTGTGACTTAGGTGATTTTATTCAAACTACTGGTATTGCAATCATTACTGAGCGTGGCGAATACTCATTAAAGAGTAGCGCTCTTAAAATGCTTTCAAAAAATCTTCGTCCAATACCGACTGTAAAAGAGAAGGTTGTAGACGGTAAAACTATTCGTTATGATGAATTTTCGGACATAGAATTACGCTATCGCAAGCGTTATCTTGATCTGTTGTTAAACCCGGATCATAAGCAGACATTTATCATCCGAGCTAAGGTTATCAAGCTGATGCGTGACTTTCTCGATAAGAGAGGGTGCATCGAGGTTGAGACACCTATCTTGCAACCTTTATACGGTGGAGCTAACGCCAGACCTTTTATCACCCATCATAACACGCTAAACACCGATCTTTACCTCCGTATTGCCACCGAGCTATACCTTAAAAGACTGATTATTGGCGGATTTGAAAGAGTTTACGAGATAGGGAAGGATTTCCGTAATGAGGGTATGGATAGAACTCACAACCCTGAGTTTACTATGCTTGAGGTATACGAGTCTTATGGTGATTACCACACGATGATGGAGCTTACTGAAGATATGGTTTCACATATCGCAGAAGAAATTTATGGTAATACCGACGTTGAGTTTGACGGCTATAAAATCTCACTAAAGAAGCCTTGGGCGAGAGAGAGTATGATCGATCTAATCGAAAAAGAGACAGGCTTTAATGCGGCTGACTGTGATTTAGAAAGACTTACCGCCTACTTCAAAGAGAACGATCTTGAAATACCTGACAATGCCAATGCAGGGGATCTGATAATTGAACTGTTTGAGGCTTATGTCGAACCAAAACTCATCCAGCCAACGTTTGTCACCGACTTCCCGAAAGAGGTTTCGCCTTTAGCTAAGAGCAAAGATGACAACCCTAATTTAGTCGAACGCTTTGAGATATTCATTGCCGGGAGAGAGTTTGGTAACGCCTTTACCGAACTAAACGATCCTATCGACCAAACTGAACGGCTTAAAATGCAGGCTGCAAAGAAAGAGGCGGGTGACCAAGAAGCAAATCCGCTCGACAAAGATTTCATCGAAGCTATGGAATACGGTATGCCTCCAACTGGCGGTCTCGGCATCGGTATCGACAGATTATGTATGCTGCTGACTAACAATACTTCAATTAAAGAGGTTATTCTGTTTCCACAGATGAAGCCTGAATAAATCGAGATTACAGTATGGACCTTCTATTAATCAAAAAATATATGTGCCGACGGAACTCGCTCCTACCAAAACCGTCACACACATTTTCTCTGCTCGGGATAATCATCGGGGTAACTGCCCTGTTGATTGTCTCTTCTGTTATGAACGGTTTCGAGCAGGATATGAAGAGTAAGATTATGGGGTCTAAAGCTGAAATACGCATCACTAATCATAACCAAAAGCCTATAGTAGATTACCAAAAGGTGATCAATACAGTGCAAGATAATAAATATGTTAAAGCGGCTGCTCCGATAATACAAACTGAACTGCTCGCAAATAAAGATGACTCGGTTACTGCTCTTAATGTGATCGGTGTCGATTACCAAAAGTATGATCAATTGATCAACCTTGATGAAAAAATACGAGTCGGCTACCCTGACCAAACTAAGCTCGACGAAGATGGTATTATTATTGGGCTTGACCTGTCTCTGAATCTTAACGCCACTGTTGGCGAGTTCATTCAGCTAACTTCACCCATCAGCAATCAGCCGACCCCTTTCGGAATGCTTCCGAAAATGAAAAAGATGAAAGTGATCGGAATATACTCCTCCGAAATCCCAGGGTATGATAACATAAACGCCTTTATTTCATTGGATAACGGTCGTTTATTCGCCGGTATAAATGAGGGGGTGTCTTCGATCCAGGTGAGCACTTTCAAACCACATAATTCAAGAAAACATGCTCGCTTACTTAAAAAAGAACTCAATGATGAATATTTAGTCGAGGATTGGAGTGAATTTGACGCCAATCTCTTTCAGGCTATGCGCTTAGAGAAAAACATTATGGTGATAGTGCTCACCCTGATGCTGGTTATTTCCGGCTTTAATATGGGGGGGAACTCACTTAAAATAGTCGCCGAGAAAAAGGATGAAATCGGTATCCTAAAAGCTATCGGAATGCCAACTAAACAGATCGAAAACATCTTTCTACATACTAACTTACTCTTAGGGATGGTCGGTGTACTGTTCGGGCTCTTCATCACGGGCACTTTTCTCTACTTGCAACATCGGTTTCACTTAATTAAAATACCTGTGCCCGGCTTCCCGATGGAGTGGTTACCCCTTCATCCGAAAATATCAGACTTTGTAACGGTGCCGATAATGGTTGCCACCATCTCGATATTGGCCACAATCGTAGCTCTACACAAAATCCGTAATATCGAACCGATTAGAATTATAAGGAATATTGAGTAATCTTATGAGCCTCGTAAATAAAGACTTAAAGCTATACTATAAAGGGAGAAAATACTATGAGTGAACAAACTAATCGAATCCCCAGAACACTACCTGTTATCCATTTAAATAACACCGTAATGTTCCCTTACCTGATGATACCTCTGATAGTCACTGATGATGAGCCTAAAAAGGTTATCGACTATGCGCTGTCTAACGATAAGCTACTCGGCTTCTTCCTTGCAAATGAGAATAGCGATGATCCCGAAGATACCGATATTTATGAGTATGGAACCGCCGTGACAATCCTCAGGATGCTCCGAAATCAAGACGGTTCGATTAGCCTTCTGTTGCAAGGCGTTTCGAGGATTAAAATCGAAAGAATTAGCCATAAAGAACCATTCATTATGGCTGAAGTTAAACCTGTACAAGAAAAAGTACTCGATAGTGCTAAAATCTCAGCCCTTAGAAACGTTGCTACCGAGTTGGTTGACCAAATTATCAGCGAATCGCCCGACCTGAACCGAGAGATAATCTTCGGCCTTAGAAATATTAAACAGCCAGGTAGAGTCGCAGATATTATTGCCGGAAACCTACCGTTAGACGTCCTTAAAAAACAGGAAATCCTCGAGTCGGTCGATATAGCAAAACGGTTCGAGCGACTTAATAAAGCCCTTGCAGAACTGATCAAACAGATGAAGGTGGAGAACGCAATCAGAAGTAATATCCAGCTCGAAATGGACGAAGATCAGAAAAAATACTACCTCAGAGAACAGCTCTCCGCTATTAAAAGAGAACTCGATGAAACAGATGACTCCGATAGAGAAATTGACCTCTGGCGTATGAAAATAATTGAGGCAAAATTACCCGATTACGTAGAAGAAGAAGCGTACGAAATACTCGAAAGAATGGAGATTATGACACCCGCCTCTTCCGAATATAGCGTTGAACGTAACTATATAGAATGGCTCGTTAATATACCCTGGAATAAACACTCGAAAGATAGACTTAACTTGAAAAGAATTGAGGAAATTTTAGAGGCTGATCATTATGGACTCGAAAAAATTAAAGAACGAATCCTCGAGTTCATTTCAGTAAAAAAATTAAACCAAAAACTAAAAGGACCTATCCTCTGTTTTATCGGACCTCCAGGGGTGGGCAAAACATCGTTCGGTAAGTCAATAGCACGCTCACTTGGCCGTAAATTCATCAGAATCTCACTGGGCGGTATCCACGATGAAGCTGAAATAAGAGGACATAGACGTACTTATGTCGGCGCTATGCCTGGTAAAATAATTACCGAAATAAAACGGGCTGGGACTGCTAACCCTCTCTTTATGCTCGATGAAATCGATAAAGTAGGACGTGATTTCCGAGGTGACCCCGCATCAGCACTTTTAGAGGTGTTAGACCCTGAACAAAACAATGAGTTCATAGACAACTATATCAACCTCAAGTTTGACCTCTCAGATGTTATGTTCATCACTACTGCTAACACACTCGAGACTATACCCCCACCATTGCGTGATAGAATGGAGGTCTTGGAGTTCTCAAGCTACGTAGAAGAAGAGAAAATACATATCGCCAGAAAGTACCTCGTGCCAAAAGAAACGACTAATAATGGCCTGACCGGGAAAAATATTAGATTCCAAAGATCTGCCCTACAAGAGATTATACGATATTACGTTAGAGAAGCAGGGGTGAGAAATCTGCAGAGAATGATCGCCTCTATAGCCCGTAAAGTGGCACGCAAAATAGCCTCTGAAGAGACCGATACACTATTCATCATTACCGATAAAAACGTTAAAGATTACCTCGGACGTCGTAAGTATTCCGCTGAAATTGCTAATAAAAAACCGGAAGTAGGGGTCGTAACAGGTCTCGCTTGGACACCTTACGGCGGTGAAATTCTCTTTTGTGAAGCTATCTCGATGCCGGGGAAAGGGAATCTTAAAATGACCGGACTGCTCGGTGAAATAATGAAAGAGTCAGCTAACCTCGCCTTTAGCTATATCAAAAGCAACCATAAGGAGTTCGGTGTTGATCCCGAACTATTCAGTAAATCTGACTTCCATATTCATCTGCCTGCAGGAGCTATACCCAAAGATGGACCATCCGCCGGTATAACACTCACAACCGCAGTCATCTCCCTGCTCACTGGTAAAAGGGTGAGACCAGACATTGCAATGACGGGTGAGCTAACCCTAAAAGGAAAGGTGTTACCAATAGGTGGCTTAAAAGAGAAAATACTCGCAGCTAAAAGAGCTGGAATAAAAGGGATCATCCTGCCAGAAGAAAATAGAGACACCTTTGAAGATTTAGATGTGGAAATCGATAAGGAACTTAAAATATATTTCGTTAGTGAATACAGGGAGATTCTTAAACTCGTTCTTGTTGACAAGTAGTAGAGTGGTGAGATGTGTCCCGATTGAGGGGTAACGAGATGGCAAAAATATAACGTCACCTCTAAGACAAAAGCCGCTGCCAGACCTCTATTAGAGCCGCTGTTGGGCACCATAGTGTAGTGTCTACTGATGTACAATATTTGTCCGATATGTATTTGCAACACTTTTGTCAGCAATGCTTTATGTTTTATTGATGTCAATGCGTGATCGTAATAAAAAGTTAAATCGTTAGACATTGATACTCCTGAATTCCTCTATTCGGCATCCCTAAAAAATAATGTGTTCTTAACCAAACTCCCTAACTTGCCGATTAAAGCTACACTTAGAATGACCAACAGGTTTTCTTAAAACGTTTCCTCCAATTGTTAGATTG
>Ga0265293_10006061_pt1 | contig 19634 bp, 17 predicted proteins | sample Munlanlewell138R_FD_192505 | JGI IMG/M metagenome (GOLD analysis project Ga0265293, IMG submission 192505) | Leachate microbial communities from a municipal landfill in Southern Ontario, Canada - Leachate well 138R | ecosystem: Engineered > Solid waste > Landfill > Unclassified | place: Canada... | reverse complement strand
GATTGCCCGCTGCAACTATTCCTGGTCGTGGTAGGGGCGGATGAAGGCGCGGGCTTCGGGGAATTCCGTCTCGGTCATATTACGGATCTCTTCGAGTTGCTGTCGCAAATTTTTGAGTTCTGTGCGGTGGTTTTTTAGGTTGCGTATGAATAAAAAATGGCTCATCTTTCACAAAACCAATGCTTAATAAGTACTTGTATTGCTTAAGTTATGTGCATGTTTTACACTGATTTGTTAATGTTGTGGTGAAACATTTAGCATTTTGGTTTTTAAAATGTAGTTTTGCTTCATTGTTAAACTAAAAATATTTTATCATGAAACAAACGATTACGTTAGCACTAATGCTTTTCATAGGCTTAGTAGGTTTTTCTCAGAACACACTTTTTTCCACCGGATTTGAAGGTCCTGGTTTTGATGAGGGTTGGACTATTGGGATGTCAACAAGTATTGATGAAACCCCTTATAATTACCCGAGTGGTTTAGACCCATGGGAAAAGTGGGCTATTCACGATCCAAATCCCCAAGGATATGTACATACCGGAGATTCTGCCGCATTTATTGGAGGAACTTTTACTCTGGAAGACAAATACGACTGGCTGATGACACCACATTTTACTGTGCCGGAAAATGCCATTACAGATGTTAAATACTGGATGTGGTATTTCAGCGGAAGCGACTTGCCTGAATTCTGGACATGGTTTTACATTATGGTATATGATGTTGCTGAAGATCAATGGGAAATGGGAGAATTGATCCTGTATGAAATTAACATAGCCTTGTTTTATACGGAAGAACAATCGTTTAGTTTAAATGCATGGGCAGGAAAAGAAGTCAAGGTGGCTTTTGTAAAAAGAGGAACTTACCAATTTGCCCTGGACGATATCAGTTGTATTTCGATAAACGGCCCTGATTTGGCAATGAGTGCTATTACAGCACCAAGCAACCAAAATGGATGTGAGTTAACAGAAAATGAAGAAGTTACAATTACCATCAAAAATACAGGGGGAGAAGATGTAAATACCTTTGATGTTCAATACACCATAAATGGAAGTGTCCAGGTTAACGAAACGGTAAATCAACCATTAGCCAGCGGTGAAAGCCTGGATTATACTTTTAACGAAAAAGCCGATTTATCAGCATTTGGCAATTATTCTATTGTGGTTAAAGTAACAGTTGAAAATGATCAAAACCCTTCAAATGATGAAATGACAACTGAAGTTACCTCTTCTGATGCAACGATAACTATTGAGATTCTTACGGATCAATTTTCACCAGAAGATAATTCATGGGTTTTAACAGATTCTGAAAACAACATTGTTGCATCGGCTGAAATCGGTGATTTGCCAAAACAACAATTGTATATTTTGGATGTATGTGTGTTTACCAGTGAATGTTACGCTTTTACTCTTTATGACAATTTTGGTGATGGCTTAAGTGGCGATGGCGGAGCACCAGGGTATCTGACCATTTATTATAATGGAACCGAAGTTGGCGGCTTTAGTCCGGAAGAGGCTAATTTTGGCAGCGAATTTACTGTTGATGAAATTGGTGATGGCTGTTCTGTAAATGTAGCTGAATTTAATGCATCAGACATAAGGGTCTATCCAAACCCGGTAAGCGACATTTTATTCCTGGAAAATTTGGGCGGAGTTGAATCCCTAAAAATAATTGACATGCTGGGCAGAGAACGTACACTGCAAGTTGTAGGAACTGGAAATAGCACTACTGTCGATTTTTCAAGCTTTAAAAGTGGATTGTATTTGCTTAAAATAATTGCTGATAATCATGAACTCAATACTTACTTAATTCAAAAAAGATAATTGTTTTAACAACCTGGAGGGCGCAGAAAATACGCCCTCCCTTTTGTTTATTTTTTTGAAAATGCTTAAAACATGCGTAATAATTTGAAATAGAACAATACCAAGACTGGTAATCCGGATATTGAAATTGAACTTAAAAGTTAAAAACTTACAAGTCATTATTGGAAGAAGGTTAAAACTTACGGAGTTGAAGTAAACGATGCGAGATTTGTGTAGCTTCCAATGAAAGGTCTATAGCATCATTGGTTTTTTCAAACTTTATTTTATCTGCTGTCTTACTTAATTCGCTTATTACCAAGGTGTCAAAAATATTATTATTGGCATACTTCAGCCATGCGATGTTTTTTAAACATTTGCTTCTATTGCTATTCTCCGTAGCGTACATAAATTTATCAGCATTGAAATATGACAGCATTGTATATTCAAATATTGAAAAAAATCCAAATCATGATTTTACTACTCTGTTCAGGCTTTTCGGTTTGCGCCTGTATGCTCTTTCAAAATAACAGAGCCTTCCGCTACGCCAAGATGATTGGAGATAATCCTGCATTTTGCCTTTAACAGAAAGAAAACCTGCCTGTTGCAGCCCGACAATCCCTCGAAATTGCCCTGTCCTTTGCTGATGACAAGATCGGCGGTGTCGAAAATCTTAAGAAATGCCGGCGCGCTCTGGCTGAGAATAATTCCCGGGGATTTGCATCCCGAATCCACTATCTCTGCCACCTGGTCTATTCCGGAGGCAATGGCATCTTCGCGGGTAACGTCGTTGATGATGGGTGTGGAGCGTACGGCATATTTTACAGGCTTTTTCAGTTCTTTGATAAGAAGAATGTCAAACACCGATTCGCCAACATTATCGCCCAGATAGAGAATGCTTTCGCTTTTCGCCAATTGCTTTTTAAAGGCGCTGTAATCAAATATTGCAAAATCCTGTTTCAGAATAGTCTGCACATCCCTCACAATGTCGAATGCTTTATTCACGCCCAGGTCGATAACATTTCCGGCAATGGCTATTTTTATGGCGGTAAGAAGCGGGTCGTCGGCATTGGCTACTATTTTTTCTAATTCAGGATAAATGGCTTTCGTTTCCAGAATATGTTTTTGCTTGATCTCTTTATAAGGATCTTCCACTCCGGTAACTTTACTCACTATCTGATAGACTTTCGCCCCTGTTTCGGCGGGTGTGGCCTGCATCGAAATGGTTTTTACCATCTCTGCGGTTTCATCAAGAATCTGCTTTAGTTTATTTTCGTCAGAAGTTGCCATTCGCCCCGCCCGCAACGCTTGTTGCATAAAACAAGGAATACAATCCAGATAGGTTTTCATTCTTTTTTTGCCTTTTTATTAATTCCGATGGCTCTGATATTATTTATTGTGTGTAGCTCATCAGTAGCATCTCAGTAACCCTGCCCTTTAGGGCGGGGTCAGAAAGCACTGCCAGAAACCGGCGGGCTTTAGCCCGCAATACTTTTACATCACCATCTCTCCATGAACTCATCATAACATGCTCTTTATTTGGGCTAAAGCCCACTGAAATACTATTGCCTTTTTACCCCCGGCCTAAAGGCCGGGGTTAGTGAACAGCCTGGCCACAAAATTTTATATCAGAGCCATTCCGATAGCTATGGGCAAATGTAATAAAATAGTTGGAATGATTGCCCGCTGCAACTATTCCTGGTCGTGGTAGGGGCGGATGAAGGCGCGGGCTTCGGGGAATTCCGTCTCGGTCATATTACGGATCTCTTCGAGTTGCTGCCGCAAATTTTTGAGTTCTGTGCGGTGGTTTTTTAGGTTGCGTATCAGCAGGGTGAGGGCATCCAGCGATTCGTCGATGGTGAGCAGCGCCACCTTGGCCGAGCCGTTCATGTCGCGGCCGCCATCGTCGAAGTGTTCGTCGTCATAAAGCCCCACCAGCGCGCGTTGAAGTTTTACCGGGATAAAAAAATGAAATCGATTCAGCACCTCTTCAGCCAGGGTCATTGTTTCGGAATAACCCTGAGCCAAATGCGGCGTCAGATTGTCGCCCAGCTCCTGGTGTCGATTTTTGAGCCATTGGTGCATCTGCATAGCAAATGCTTTCGACTGGTGGGTAAGCGGATGACGCTGTGCTTTGTTGGATGGCGAAAAGAAGTCGTCGTCTTCCGTTTCAAAATCCGCCTCATCCTCCGGCCATTCCTCATCAAAATCTGCATCCTGAGCTGCGTCGTCATCAAAGAGTGCATCTTCCTGACCTTCGCCGAGAGGCCATTTCATCATCTCTTCCGCAGGAATATTGCCATCCGGATATTTCTCGAGCAAGTCCTGCATTTTCTCTTCGGTAATGGCAACGTAACACATGCGCCTGAACGGGCACCGCTCACACCAGCGGTCGCAATAGTTTTGAATGCCCTCAAGCACCATGTTTTCATTAAATTTTGCATACCTGCTTCCATCGGAGGGTTCCAGCGGCTTCAATAGTCCATCGGCATCAGCCTCCTCATTCCATTCATTCATCAGTAAATCCTGGCATTCTTTGCAATAACCCGGAAAGGGGCAATATTCATCTTCCTCGTGTTCACAAAACCCGATGTGCACGCGGCCGGTGATGACATGCGTATTGTCGTCGTCCCAAATGTTGCGCAAAGCATCGTAAAGCAATCTGTCGGGGAGGCCTTCGGGGTAATCAGGGGAAAAGTTGTAGGCTTCCAGCAGGTTGAGCATCTCTGACAGCAACGTGCTGACTTGTTGGTTAGAAAGTCGGTGGGGAGAGGGTAAAAGACTGGAAGGTATGCCAACGATTGTAGAAAGTGGCTGAGGCACACCATTCAAGAATTGTTCGCTGGCTTTTGCTTGTATGTCGGCGACTCGCCAGGAGGGCAGGTTCTTGTCGTCGAGCGGGTCGGGAGGTGCTGCTGCCGCCGCTGCGCGAATATCGTCGATAAGTTGTGCGATGTAATGGGTCATTACTTTTAGTAAAAATAAAAATCAAAAATAATAAAATCCTGATGCGGATTTCATGTAGGATTTTAATTTCGAAATTCATTTTCATTAATAATCCAAAAAAAAGAGCCGGTCATGGGATGTAAATTTTGTATCTTGCGTGCTTATTGTTTTAGTTGATTTCTTTATTAAAAAACAAATGCCTATGAAACGCAAGGATAAAAGGAGTAGCAAAAACGAACGCACTTACCTGGCCGATCTCTTTAGCGACGCGATGAAGCAGAACTGGGAAAAGCCTGCTTTTACTAACTATGGCGACGATACGCTGACCTTTGGCGAGGTGGCCGCACGCATCGACTTTCTGCATCGCTTTCTTAAAGAAGAAAAAATTAGCAAAGGCGATAAAATTGCTTTGCTGGGAACCAATTCGGCTGCATGGGGCATTGCTTTTATCGGTATCATCACTTACGGCGCCGTGGTGGTGCCTATCCTGCCCGACTTTTCTACCGAAAATGTGCACCACATCGTCAATCATTCCGACTCTAAAATCCTCATCGTTTCGTCAGCGATTTACGAACGGCTCGAGGTCGATCATATCAAGACGCTCACCTGCGTGCTGGAGCTAAGCAATTTCAGTTTGCTACACGAAAAAGGCACCAGGACTGCACAGGCTTTTCAGCGTGTGGAGCAGCAAAGCGTTTCGGCTGCCTTGCGTCTCGACGATCTCCGCTACCACCAGGGAAAGCCTGAGGATTTGTGTGTGATCTCCTATACAAGCGGCACCTCCGGATTTACCAAAGGGGTGATGCTGCCCCAGCGAAGTCTTTATAGCAACATCATTTTTGCCCGCGAAAATATGCCCCTGGAAGCCGGCAACCAAATAGTTTCGTTTTTGCCCCTGGCGCATGTTTTTGGGTTGTTGTTCGAGTTTTTGTTTCCCTTTACGATGGGGTGTCATATTACTTTTCTCGCCAAAATTCCCTCGCCGGCCATCGTCACCAAAGCTTTTGGCGAGATCAGGCCGCATCTGATCCTGTCGGTGCCGCTGGTGATCGAAAAAATTTATAAAAAGAAAATTGTTCCCAAACTCGACAAGCCGTTGATGAAGATATTGCTCAAAACGCCGGTGGTTGCCGATGTTATCCGACGACGCGTTAACAAAACCCTGACGGAGACCTTTGGCGGACGCTTTCGCGAAATTGTCATCGGAGGAGCGCCGTTGAGTGAGGAGGTGGAGACCTTTTTCCGCAAGATCGGTTTTCGTTTTACCATTGGGTATGGCATGACCGAATGCGGTCCGCTGATAAGTTATGTCAGTTGGGATAAGTCGCGATTTCGCTCGGCAGGCGTGGTGGTGGATAGGATGAAGATGAAAATTGTGCGCCCAGAAACCGATACCGGCATTGGCGAGATCGTGGTGAAAGGCAGCAACGTGATGCTTGGGTATTATAAAAATGAAGCAGCCGACAAAGAGAGCTTTACCAAAGATGGCTGGCTCAAAACCGGCGACCTGGGCTACATCGACAGCGATGGCTTCCTTTACATCAAAGGGCGCAGCAAAAATATGATTCTGGGGGCGTCGGGGCAAAACATCTATCCCGAGGAGATCGAAGCCAGAATTTCCAACCTGCCGTGCGTGCAGGAGTGCGTGGTGAAGCTACACAAAGACAAGCTCGTGGCCATGATCTATCCCGACCGCGACGCTATGGAATGCGGTAACCTGGATTTTCAGGATATCGAAACGAAAATGAAAAATGTTGTCCTCAAAGAGCTTAACCAGGATTTGCCGCGCTTTGCGCAAATTTCGGATGTAGAGATTGTGGATGTGGAGTTTGTGAAAACACCCAAAAAAAGTATCAAGAGGTACCTTTACACTTAAGGCGGGGGGCAGGGCGCAGGGCGCTTGTCGCGGGGCGCATGGCGCAATGTGCTTATCATTCCGAACATCGCTGATGCGCTTGTTGCAGCCGGAGCTATTAGGAGGGTTTTTTTAAAAGGGTTGTAACGGTAGGCGGTATGAAATCGTTGTGGATTGCGAGTGATTTCTTGTCCAGCTTTCCCGAATCTTCGGGAAAGTGGGCTACAACCCTTGAATAATTAGCTTTACCGGAAATTTATTATACCGCGTGTTATCGGTTCGCCCTTATTTTTCGGTCTTTGTAAGCCAATCTATTGCGTTTATTTTTTTTATTCCGTCATATGTACCTGTGTCGTAATCCATTGTGATTAATAGTTTTTCGTGATGGTCATCAATACTGTCAAATGGTGCTAACTCCCTTTCTAAAGTCGTTGTGTTTTGTACTGTTTGCGAAACTTGTATGTATTGTGTAAAACCTTCGTTGTTGCGAACAACAAAATCAACTTCTAAATTATTTGTTTTTCCTATCCATACTTGGTTGTTTCTGCGTTTTAGCTCAAGATAGATTATATTTTCAAGTAAATGTCCTGTATCACTTGCCAACTCTTTCCCAAGTAATGCATTGCGAAAACCCAAATCCACCAAATAGTATTTTTCTTGTGTTGACAAATGTTGTTTGCCTTTGATGTCATAGCGGTTTACTTTGTAAAACAAATAGGCTTCAACCAAAGTGTCAATGTACTTTGACACCGTTTTGTTGTCAATTTTCTTATTGTTTGTCGTTAAAACCTTGGCGATGTTTCCTGCTGAAACTCTTGAACCAATTGAATCTATTAAGAAGGTTACAACTTCCTGATATGATTCTTCGGCATAAATAGTATAGCGTTTAGAAATATCGTTGTCGTAAATGTTTTTGAAAACCGTTTGCAAATATTCAGTTGCAAAATGATTTCCTTCCGCTGAAAGTCTTACAGCTTCGGGAAAACCACCTGTACGCACATATTCAGCAAAAGCACGGTCGGGGTTTGTGGTTTTGCCTGTGAACTCTAAATATTCAGCAAAAGAAAAAGGCAACACATTTATTTCATAAGCTCTACCTGTGAGCAACGTTGCCAATTCGCTTGATAATAAAAATGCGTTTGAACCTGTAACATACAAATCTATATTTGGGTGAACGTACAAGCCTTCTAACAGTTTTTCAAATTCCGGAACGTTTTGCACTTCATCAATAAACACATAATTTGTTGCATTTTTTTTGAGATTCTTGGTGGCGTAATCGTAAATCTCTTTCCAACTTTTTTCTGCTAAAAACCGAAATTCGGGCATATCCATATTAATCGACACGATGGAAACTTTGCTGTTTTCTTTATGCAACAAGTCTTGAAATTGTGTCATTAAAGTTGATTTCCCACAGCGCCTAACGCCTGTAGCAACCTTAATCAAATTCTTGTCTTTAAGAACACTAAGTGTATTTAAGTACCGTTTACGTGCTATTATTTTCATAGGGCAAAGATAAACAAATCCCTAAAACTATTCAAAAACAAAAACTTTTAGGAATTTCGCAGTTCGCTTTTTGGTCAGGCTCGATTTATTGCATTTTTGAAAACGGGCGAAGGACGAAGGACGAAGGGCGCGGAGAGCAGAGATCGTGGCACACGGAGATGGGAGCAAACTACGGTTTTATCTTTTGGAATACCCATTAGTTTTTTGTGGCTTTGCCGTTTGGGTTATCTACAAGTTTTTCGTCGATGGCCTTTTCAGCTTTATCAATCTTTTTTTCGGCTTCTGCTACCATCCCTTTCTTGTCTTTCTTTTTTATTTTAGCAACCATTGCTTCATCTTTTATTGCCTTGTATGAAGTTTAAAAAGGTAAATCTTTACATTTTTCATCCCACAAATCAGGTTCTGGTTTATCTGGTTCACCGCCACAATCAAAGGATTCTTCTTCATTACTTATCAACCAATATTCTTCATCAATCAAATGATCAATGTTGGTTGCATTTTGTTTATAAAACTCATCTGCTGGCAGGCCATCCATTAGAAATACTTTACGAACTTTCCGCTTACCTCCTGCAAAATAGGATTCCTTGATGTATTCCCGTCCTTTTGCGTCTGTGTGGATTTTCCTTTTAGTCTTTTTCAATGATTTCCTCCCTTACTCTTTTTTTATACAAATCTAATGAGTAAATATCCGGTTTGTTTAAAAGCGCCCCCGTTTTCATTTCAAAATATTTTTGTTTTGGTGTTTTAGCTGCTAATCATTTACAGCAATTTTTTTTGTCGAGACTTCACCTAACATTGAAAAAATTAGTTCAAGATCAGTCATTCGGCCTCTTAAATTTTGATTTTTTCGTCCTTTCAGCCATTTATATTCAAATGGGGTTAAGCCAAAAGTCGCTTTTGAGATTTCGTCTGTTAAAATTGAGTATTCAATTTGCTCTTTTCTTCCCCTGTTTTTCAATTCCTCTGCTAATTCTTCAGGAATTGCAATACTACGCATGCGTTTTTTTATCCAATCGTCAGGATAATCTTTAAGTTTATAAATTTCACGTGCCCTTTGGTTTGCTAACTCCGGATTTTCTATTTCTTCAAGTCTTTCCGAACCTACTTGAGCTAACCATAATTTAAAAGGTTCTGCTTTCGGAGATGGTATAGACTGAATTATTCTTAAAAGTCCCTGTGCATTAGCACATTTAATTTTTTGTATCCCTCCTGCTGTTTCAGCTGAAAGGAGGGTGACAATTTGTCCCCATCCTTGAGAAAGCTGTTTATCACGCTTTCTCATTTTCTTAATATAATCGCTGGGGTCTTTGGTGTCAGTCAATAGTTGTACTACATCAGCGACTACAAAGTACCACTTTTGGTCACTTTCGTTCCAAACAGTTCTTATCTGCTTACTTTCAAAGAGTTTAATATTACTCATAATGCAATAATCTTTTATTACAAAATTAGTTTAAAAATCATTTCGACAAAAATCATTCATACTAAAATGGATACAGAATCATGATAATTTGGAAATATATTTTTTCTATCGAGCTTGTTGCCAACGGTTTGGCTGTATGAAATGCCGGGGATTGCGGAATTATTCAGTTGCTCCCAACTTCCTAAAAATTCGATTATTGTTCTTAGTTGCATTTCAAAGTGTCGGAGGTTTTGTGCACCTTTCCAATATGATCTCAGAAGCCCTCATGTGCTGAGTAATTAAAAATTACTCAGCAAAAATAAATATTATTTCTCCAGGAATGCTTCTAAATTTTGCCGTATCTGGGCAAAGCGTGACGCTTGGCGCAATATGCTTATCATTCCGATCATCGCTGATGTTCTTGTTGCAATCCCTTGCTATCTTTGATAAGGGATATTTAAGTTGGTTCTACCGGGTCGCGTACTGGCGATGGGCGGATTTTTCAGCACCCGGCACTTACGTGGCCAATTTGGAGTGCTGAACTTCCTGCAACCATGCCTAAGCTTCGGTATTTGCGGCGCACAAAACCGCCACTTTTGGCAAGGTGCTGTTAAGCACTGTTAATTTATTTTCTTTTTCTCATACCTCCAATCATTACATAAAATCCAAAAGGCATAATAATTAGCAATCCAACCTAAGTTACAGATTCTGTAGATGTTGAAACTCCATGATTATTTAAGATTAGGAATAAAAAACAATGCCTGCAATTGCTAAAATTAATTTCACCCATGTACTATCAATAGCAGCCGCAATAACTGACAACAATAATAGAAAAGTAAGAGCCTTTTAACTGATTAGCCCTTTCGACCAAAGACCTATCCCAAAACCAACAGCACTGATGACTATTAATAGCCGGGATAGTAGCTTTCCGATTGATGAGCCTTCTTTACTCATAAAAAGGAATTATATTTTTATATGCACCACAGATTGGGCAAACATCAAAAGTGTCTGGTGATTCATATCCTGAACAATTTTGGTCATTACAGCGATAAAATTTGATTACTTTTGTATCTAATTCATCTTGATTCGTTTTCAAATCTTCTTTATTTAAAGTCGACTCCTTGTAATTAATCTGAGCAATGAATGCTTCTTCACCAATATAGAAAATACTTTTATCTTCTATCAATTGAGGAAATTCTTTACAATTTAGTTTGTTAACCCCATAAAATGTTCCATTTAAAGAGCCTTCATCGAGTAAATAAAAGTTTCCATCCTTGAATTCTATAGAACAATGCTTTCGGCTGACTACTGGTTTTCCATTATAATGTATTTGAGAAAACACATTTGCTCCAAAGTTATCTCTACCTAAAATTACTTTGTCTGCCGCAGGTATATTTAATCGTTGTTGGGTGATTTGATAGATAATTGTAAGTCCGGTTATTTCTCGGTTATCTTCTTCACCGTCTATTTCAATTCCTTCATGAATCGGTTCCCAACAATAAGTACATTCAGAGGGAACACTACTTCTATTCTGAAATTCATTTTCTGCTTTACAATTTGGGCAAATTACTTTTAACATTTTATCTGAATTTTTTGTGTATACCTAATATCTCTAATTCATGGCTTATCCTCTCCAACTCGTGATTTTTTGGAATACCTGCCATGTAAATTTGATTATTGCAATCAATATTTATAGACCATTTAGTGGAATTGGTTTTCTTACTCTCAATTATGGCTTCTCCGTTGACAAACCGATATATTGTTTGATTTAATGAACCTTTCAAGTTAGAATCATCGTGTCGCTCGTCAATGTATCTGCCATCAATTAGCGTATCGATATATTTTAAAAAAAGTTTGTCTGGAAATAGCTCAACTAATTCTTTAAAGTAATAACCGGTGAAACAAACAGCATTCAGGTATGTCTTAGATTTTATCAAATGAAGAAATGCAATTAGTTGTTCGTATTGCTGAAAAGGTTCTCCACCTGAAATTGTAATACCATTAAAGTCGTTTTGAAACGAAACAACCCAGTTGAAAAGATCAACTATTGATATACTTTTACCGCCTGTATTATTCCATAAAGTTTTGTTAACGCAGCCTTTGCATCCTAAGCTGCATCCTTGAACCCAAATCCCAATTCTTTTTCCTTCGCCAAGATTGTAGATTGGATATTGTATTTTATTGAGTTGCCAGTTCATTCAAATATTACTTCATTATTTTTCAGGCTAATTTTAATTGTGCAGTTCTCAATCTTTTTGGTTTTAAACATAAAATTTGTCAATCCATTTTTGATATAGGTTTCAATCCGATTTACAATCCCCCTTCCACCCATTTCCAAATTGTCTTTTGCACAAACTTCGACAAAAGAAATTATAAATTCATCATCATATTCAAGTGAAATGTTTCGTAACTTTCTCAAATTATCTCTAATAATGCTTAAATTTTTCTGAACAATTTTCCCTGCAACCTCGGGTCTTATAAAATCAAATACAACAAAATTGTCACCAAAGCGATTAAATATTTCAGGTCTGCCTAACTTGCTTCCGAAAAAGTTTTTGATTTCCACTTTAATTTTTTCTTCTACTGATACATAGGTATCACTAATTGCAACATTCATAATTCGTCTTCCGTTTTCATCTTCTTTGAAGATTCCTAAGTTGCTTGTAAAAACAATCAGCGACTGAGTAAAATAAACTGTGTCCCCTTTCCCATCAGTTAATCTACCATCATCAAGTATTTGCAGAAACTTGTCAAAGACTTTTGAGTGTGCTTTTTCGATTTCATCGAAAAGCACAATGCTGAAAGGTTTTTTTCTGATTGCATCTGTAAGTTGCCCTCCTTCTTCGTAGCCTACGTATCCGGGAGGACTTCCAATAAGTTTTACATCTGAGTTGCTGTCATTGTATTCGCTCATATCAAAACGAATCATTGCTTCCTCGTCACTAAAAATGAGTTCAGCTAATGACTTAGCCAGTTCAGTTTTGCCTGTTCCTGTGGGACCTGCAAAAAACAAAACACCCTTGGGTTTACTTGATGGTCTTTTCTTATCAATAGAGTCAAGCCCAAGATTTGACCTACGAATAATTTCCACGGCTTTATTTATTGCCCTATCTTGACCTAAAACTCTTTTCCCTAATTCCTGTTCTGCGTTTTCAATTTTTGCAGGATCAATCTTTTCCCAGGGATTTTCTCTGATGCCATATTTGTACAAGTCTATTATTTCCTTCATCTTATTGAGGTGAAGTTTTTCTTGTTTTGAAATTGTAATCAGATTTTCTAATTCTCTGTTGGTGAAATTTTCGGTCAGGTCAGGAAAAGCTCTACTAACATCTGAAATATTTGGTTCTTGCCCTTCAACAAAAAATTGTTTGTTGCGTAGTTCAAAAAACCTAACCCGTTCCTCTCTGTTCGGTTTTTGAATTTCAATCCCTTTCGTTAAGGGATTTTCTAATAGGACCCATGCTGGTATATCATTCAGTTTGTCGCAAATGAAAATGAGAATGTTTCGCTTTCCATCTTTGTTAGCAAATACTCTTGATTCCAGTGCAGCTTTAATAAGTTTAAGAAAAAGAGGTTTGGCTTCATCTTCAAGTGCATTAGGATTGGAAGTAAACCGTGAAGCAAAATTCACTATTCCTGCCGATAGTCTTGTAGTATTTCCTGTGAGCTCACGAAAAAAGCTAATTGCTCCGTCCAACTTTTTCCCTTTCGCATCTTTTAAGTACGAAGCGACATCTTTATTTTTGAATTGCAAAGAAGAAACAATGTTTTCTTCAGTAACAGTTTTGTCATCTGACTCGATACTGATTCCGTCGATTATATCAAAATAGCTTATTACTTCAAATCCTTGTAAAAAAAGATATTGCTGTAAAAGTTCTTTTGTATCGTTGAATTTAGCGAAGATTAAGGATCCTTCATCCTGAACCTCTTTGTAGTTCACAGGGAAATAGTAGCAGTCATAAACGTTTCCGTAAAGGAAAAATTCAGATTTTAGTGCTTGAAACCTTTTTAATTCCTGTAACCATTTCGGGAATATTTTACTTGTATCCATTGGCAATTAGTTTAAATATTTTTTTCTTAGTTGCTGTTGATGATGGGTTTTGGACTTTGTCTTTAGCTTTTCTTTGTGCTTGCTGGTAACTGAAACTATCGAACTTAATTCAACAGGTTTCTCACTCCTCATTTCTATTTTCAAACCCATCTTTGACAGATCTTTAAGAATTGACTGGAACTCAGAACAAGTAACTTTCATTTCATGCAGTTTCATGTTTTTTTGGTCAGTACTTAAATCTTCTTTGTTTTCTGGAATTTGAAAAACATAACGCATTGATCCGTCTTCTTTGAATTTCAAATTTAGATAATTATCCTGCCCTTTAATTTTTAGCAGAAAGTCGCCCTCTTTTTCAAAGTCTATAACTTCAAGGTCATCCATTACTTCGTAGCCCTGGTTTTCTAAACACAGAATAAGTTGATATTTGAGGAAAAGATGCTCTTTGTTTTTGATTTCATCCTCCTCATAAAATTTGTTGCTGCTCGCTTTCAGTCGATTATATTTTATCTGAACCTCATCAAGTTCATTTTTTGTAATGGATGAATTTCCCATCAAAGACAAGCAATACTTCACTAATGCTTCCCGCTCTGTTTGTGCCGAAATGTGAAAAGAAGAGTTGCTCAAATCTGATAGAATTTCATTGATGACAACTTTTGTCTTTCTTAATTTCTCAGACTCCAGGATTGAGTCATGCATCTCTTTGAAAAAGAAAATATCTTTCAAGCTTTCACTTTCAGTCAATTGTTGCCATTCAATTTTGTATTTCTTGCTCATTACAGCATCATCACAATTACTGATTAGCGATTTTATTTTTTTTGTAATTGCTTTTGCTTCGCCTGGAACCTTGTTTTCCTGTCTTTTTAGATTAATTTTTGAACCAGTTGCCTTAAATTTTTCAATTACTTTATCACTGATTTCAGCACGGATTTTATTTACTGTTCCTTCCTTTTCAATAACATGATCAACCACTAACTTCTTTTCTAAATCAAACTTCGCAGTGAATCCAAAATCGAATTTTGATTTGGGTTTAGTGAATTTAACTGTTGAAATTTTCTTATTGGCTTCTTTAAATATTTCAGGTGCTTTGGTTTCAATGTTTGATTTCAGATAGTGAGTGATTTGACTTTTGAACTCATCAAATGAGATATTTGAGTTGTCGTAGAAAATCAGAAAGGAGAGAAAGGATTTGTAATCAGTGTTCTTCTCTACGAAATCGGCTTTTATCAAATCACATTCATTTACTGCTTTCAGCAACTCGGAAATACGCGAATCAATTTCGCTATTGATGTGGTTGTAAGTGTCTTGTCCAAAAGTTCCTTTGTAATCAAATACAAGTGCTTTCAACACCCTATCAATTTGCTTTTTGATTTTACTTAACTCATTCTTGCAGTCGAACTGAATATTCAACTTTGAATCGGAAACATGCAAACCTTCAATTTCAGAATAAAGCATTTTCAAACGGCTTTGCAAATGGAAAACCTGATTTAGTTTCCCATCAAATACCTGCATTGAATAATTTTGTGGTGGGGAGTATGATTTTGGCCCTGACATCTCTATTTTATTTTCTTGATTAATGATGAATAAATATATGCTTTCTGATTATTGTATTTGATTATTTTCCAATCCTTATATTCGCCGATAAATTCAACTTTATCATTTTTCTTTACCTGGCCAATGACTGGGTAGTCGGTCGAAGGGCCAGATCGAATATTAGCCACTTCAGTCGTAACGACATAATAATTTATTAATGGTTTTTGAGTTTCCAAAGTAGGCAAATCTCTGCGGGAATTCCTATCATCTATCAAATTTATGTCACTTAAGGAAAGGAAGGTAAAAATTACAATTATTATAATCATTGAATATGTAAACACTTTCCGAGTAATATAATGTTTAACGATTTTTGTTTCATTTTTTGAATGTTTATAGAATATATTTAGGGGGAGATAAACTTTATAAAATACAACAAAGGTAGAAAGTTTTGCAAGAAAATTATGAATAGCATCGACAGTTGGATCAGTCTCATAGTCAAAAAATATACTTCCAATTCCTACTACAACCATCAGAATAAGACCGATTATCACCAAACCAATAAGGGATAAAAAAGAATACTTAACAATCCAACCAACTAATGCATGAGGCTTCAAGTTTTTTTTATCTTCATTTGAAATATTAAGAAGGTTTTCAGTATTGTTATCAAAATAAAAAAGAATAGCGGGAATAAATAAAATGCAAATTGATAAATATATCAACCCAATTAAACCGGGTATCATCCAAGCTGATTCAAATAAACCCAAATATTTTAAAACACTCTCTGGCATAAATAACAACACTATAATTCCAATGAGAGATCCAATTGCAGGAAATGAGTATAAAATCATACCTGTGCTAAAGATAGAAGCCTCCTTCTTTTTCTTTTGTTTGTAAATCTTTGTTATGCTGTATATGCTGGATTTTGCTTTAACCAGCGACTCCTTTTCAAAAGATTGTTCATTCACAGAATGATTTTTACATATTTCTGCAATCAAGTTACTATAGAGAGCTTCTCCAGAAGGAATCAATTTGGTTTGCAGTTCAACATTTTTATCATCACCTTTACTTACAAATGTTCTATTTATCCCTTGCGAAGAAAAAAACTCTGTTAATGATTTACTAAATTTGTAGAAAACTATAGCTTTTTTTTCGCTAAACTCAATATTTTCAACGCTAAGATTACTTTTTATATGCTCGTGGAAAACGGAAAAAAGAAATTCAGAGAAATCTTTTTGCTGTATGTAATTGAGCTGCTTATTCTTTAGATAAACTGTTAGTTCCGCATTACAGTACTTGTCAACAAATAGAGCTTCATCATTAGCATAAGACAATGCAATTTCATTTATATCATCAAACTTTCTGTTTTTAGTATCCTTATATATCCTTGCTTTAAAAAATGAGTAGAATAGTTTTAACAGGTTGATATAAGATTCTTTTTTATTTTTTGAAGTAAATTTATCCTGAATCTGAGTTTTTCGAGAATCAAAATTTTCGGGGATACAACCAAACGCTGAAGATATTTTTTCGATAATAGAATTAACCAAAACTAAATTTTCGTCATTATTTGTAATGCTAACTTGTTTCAAAGAAAATTCTAATTGAAATAAATAAAAGCGAACCTTCTCAAAACTTGTTATTTTATAAATGTCATCAAGCTTTGAAATATACTTTTTTACTTCTTCATGAATATTTTCAGTCGTAAAAAAGTTGAACATATTCATGTCAATTTGAATATCTCGTTCTGGCTGAAAATACCTGATAGCAGCTTCTTTAACGAAATCCTTTCCATAAGGCTTGTAGAAATGAATCATTTCATCAAATAGCTTTCGTGAGGATATGTTTTGATAACTACCCAACCATGCTTTAATAGCGAAATAAGTATCAACATCTTCAAATAAGTCATCCCACCAAGTACTCCTTGTTTCTAAAATTTCAATAAAATCTTTCTCTGTCTTGATCGTGGCATAGCCTAGTTTTACCGGCTGGACTGAACTTGTTTCTATTGCCTTATATTTTACTTCTACTTCTTCCCCATTCAGCCATTTTTCAACTTCATTTTTGCCAAAACGATTTAAGTGATTGATTAATGTTAATCCTTCAATCAAATTATTCAAGCGTTTGTATGTAGGGTTGAAATCAATTACTGGTTGTGAGTTGTATTGTCTTTCAACTATTTTTTCAAACTTTCTTTTATCTATTTGTTGCGTGCTATTTTCCTTGGCAAGTTGCTCTGGATAAAGCAAGTTAAGAAGGATCATTCCAAAGGAGTAATAATCATTTTTTTCTGAAATAATTCCTCTTGCTTGTTCAGGAGGCAAATAAGCATCAGTTCCTTTTACTGTTGATGATTTGCGAAGTTCTTTTTCAGTTTCCAGGTCGTATGCTTTTGCTGATCCATAATCACCAATTACCAAATCGGTTTGGTTTTTGTCTAAATAAAAAACATTTTGGGGTTTTAAATCACAATGATAAATTTTGTTTTCATGTAACTTTATAATTCCTAAGTAAATTTCTTTAACGACATGTTTTTCAATAAATTCAGGCTTATATTTTTCTATAAAATTAGAAACTGAAAACAAGTTACCCCCTTTAGCGAAATCAGAAATCTCAAAACAATGTTTCCCCAAATATTTATCAACACCTACACCAAAATCATATAATCTCAAGATGTCAGGGTCTGTTATATCCTTTATCCTGTGAAGTGTATCATCATTTGGTTCTTCTTTATGGTTGGTGAATTCAAAATACAACTTTAAGGCATAAGTGTTTTTCTTACCATCTTCTATTTTGAAAATGGTTGCTTCTCCAGTTCCTTCTGAGATAACCTCAACTATCAAATATTCCTTACCTTTTAATTCTAGCCTGTCTCCGACTCCAATTCCGTGGGTTCTTGATTTAAAATCTTTTTTCTGCAAATCTGAATAGGCAGCAGTTTCGTCTTGCTTTGGCTTGTAGGTAGTTGTTTTCTGATTCTCAGAATTGCCATAGGTTTCAGTTTTATTATTTTCTGAATTTCCGTAGGTAGTGGTTTTGTCATTATCGTTTTCTGCCATGATATTAAATGGTTTGTTTTATCAAAATAACGCTTGTATTATCTTCTGCTCCTGTTTTCAAACAGTTTTCAAGTATTTTCTTCGCTTTAGCCCCATGGTCTTTTTCGGCTATTAGAATTGCTTTTAGAATTTTTTGATTGAGGGACTTAAACAAGCCATCAGAACATATCAAAAAAATATCGTTAGGTAATGATTCCTGTATTGAAATGTCTGTGTCAAACCGCAAGAAGTTTTCATTGCCACCAAAGTAACTTGTGATTGGACTATTCTTTTCAAACTCATCCAATACTTGGTCTTTGGTTACTTGAAAAAACATATCATTGCGTAAGAGCCAAATTTGTGAATCACCAGCATGGATAATCTTAAAGATATTACCTCGAATCACCAAGCCTGTAAGCGTAGTTGCCGTTCCCGTCAGATTATTATCAATTTTCGAAATTGAAATCAAATTCTCATTAATTCTGTGAAGCATATGTTCAATATTTGGCGAACTAAAATCGGAAGCCAACCTTAGTTCGTCAAGTACAAAATGAGAAGCAAAATCTCCAGCCTTATTTCCACCAACTCCATCTGCAACAAAACAGATGCAATTGTTTTGTTTTACTAAATGAACTTCACCTTCATTGAATATCTGCCCATTAACAAGGATATGGTCTTGGTTCGTTTTTCGAACCGTTCCAACATGCGTAAACGCTGAAATGTCAAATTTTAAAAGCATGTTCTGATCTTTAAAATTAATGAGAGGATGCCACATTGTGACATCCTCATTAATCAACTGCTTACTTACTGTAAAGGTAAGCTTCTGCTTTGTTCATAGCTTCACGAGCAGAACTCGCTTTACCAGCATTAGTCCATCCAGCCCAATTTACGTAAACATCTCTGCTGGATTGATCCCATTTTACATCAAATGACTTATGGGATTTACCTGATTTTACACTACCAATTTTTTCTGATGCCATAATTTATTCCTCCATTTTTAATGATTATTAAATAAAATGAATATTTAAAAGGATTTTCTTAAAAGGATTCCGTGTTTTATTAGCAAAATTGCATTCTTTGACAAAAATTTGTTTGTAGTGTTGGCTTGTGAGGCTTTGGCAATGTATGCAAAGTGGGTCGGCAATTGTTTTAAAAAATGTGTGATAAGCAAAAAATAAAAAACATCGGGTCGGCTTGAGTGTCGGCCTTCTTGTCTTGTCATTATTTTGTTTTTCTGTTCTTTCACAATGGTTTACTTTCTATTTTAGTTCTGTTATCTGTCTTTTACACTTGGCGGTAATGGTCTCGGGTATGAAACGTAGGGCATTTCGGAGCTGCGTACTTGTCCACCGAGACTAAGCTTGCTAAGAACCCAAAACTTGCGGAAACCACTGTCCGCCAAATGTTTTATATACCGTGTTGAACTAAACCCTTCGGGGGGCAAAGTTAGAAAAAAAGATTAGATTGGGGCAACTAATTTTAAAATTTTGTAACATGCAAAAAAAAGTTTTCCATCGTTAAA
>Ga0265293_10006060_pt1 | contig 19635 bp, 4 predicted proteins | sample Munlanlewell138R_FD_192505 | JGI IMG/M metagenome (GOLD analysis project Ga0265293, IMG submission 192505) | Leachate microbial communities from a municipal landfill in Southern Ontario, Canada - Leachate well 138R | ecosystem: Engineered > Solid waste > Landfill > Unclassified | place: Canada... | reverse complement strand
CGCCACCCTTAACTGGCAGGCTTCATTTGGAGCCGATGGCTACAAGCTGTATTTTGGAACCACCAACCCTCCCGCCTATATTGGCGATTTGGGCGATGTGACCACATACAACCCCAATGGGATGGCAAATGAAACCACATATTACTGGCAAGTGGTTCCCTACAACACTTACGGTGAAGCCACAGACTGCCCCGTGTGGAGTTTTGAAACACTTCCCGCCGGGATGGTAATAATTGGCGATGGCAGTTCCAACCAGTATATGCCAGTGAACACTTATTATGGCTACAGCTATGCCCAAAGCATCTACCTCCAGGAAGATATCAACGTAGCCAACCAGCGCATTGAAAAGATATCTTACTACTGGAACGGTGTGGGTGCAGCACCCAATAGCAACGAATGGGTTGTTTATATGGGGCATACCGATGAAGAGACCTTCGCCACCACCTCTGACTGGGTCCCAGTGAGTGAACTGACCCCGGTCTATTCCGGCACGCTGAATATCCCTGCCACCGAAGGTTGGATCACCATCAACCTTTCCAACCCCTTCGTATATAATAATACCCAAAACCTGGTGATTGCTGTTGACGAGAACAAGCCCAGCTATGATGGCTCCAGCTATTTCTTCTTCAATACCCTTACCACTGGTGAAAACCGCAGTCTCCGCTATCAAAGCGATAGCACCAATCCTGACCCTGCCTCACCTCCCATTGGAACTCTCACTGCTGCATTCCCCAATATCATCATGGAATTTGGCGATCTGCCTGCTAATCCCATCTTTAACTACACTCCCACAGCGTTGGATTTTGGCACCCTGATGCAGGATACCCCCAGCGCTTGGCAAAATGTGATCGTCACCAACACTGGTGCGGGAACCATCAACCTGAGCGCAAATGATATCAGCATATTTGGCACCGACGCCACGATGTTTGAATTTGACGATGTGAACCTACCGGCAGCCATTGGACCCGGCATCAGCGTCAATATCCCCGTGCGTGCAACCGCCACGGATGAAGGCGCACTTTCCGCCACCCTGCGCATAGTGTATAATGCCAATGACTATGATGTGGCTCTCTCCGCAGTCGGCTTGCCTGCCGGTACCTACATTATAGGTGATGGCATTGCCACCTCTCGATACCCCTTGGGCAGCTACTTTGGTTATGAGCGCAGCGCTGCCCTCTATACCGCCACCGAGATGGGCGTAGGAAACAAGCGTATCAACACCTTAGGCTGGTTTACAACCCTGGCTTCCAGCGATGCCGTACCCACCAAGATCTACCTCAAATCCTACGCTGGTAGCACCTTGACTGCGGATACATGGGCAAACCTGATCACAGGCGCCACCCCGGTCTATGATGATACCATCACCTCCATTGCAGCCAACGACTGGTATATGATCACACTGGATAATACCTTTGATCTGGATAGTGGTGAAAACCTCCTGGTATTGGTGGAGCGCAACTTTGGCGGCGGCGGCGGCAGCGCTGGTTCTACGGCACCTGCCATTCATGCCACCACCATGAGCAATATGCATCAAATGGTGCAAACTGATAACAATCCTCCCACAGGCGTCACCAGCGCCCAAGCTACCCGTCCCAACCTGATGTTTATCGCAACCAGCTATACCATCACTGATCCTCCCAATCCCGCCATAGCTGCATCTCCGGCTGATGAAGCTGAGGATGTGGACGTAACAGCTACCCTCAATTGGATTAGCGGCGGCGGAGCACCTGATGGCTATAAGCTGTACTTTGGCAATAGCACCCCTCCCGCCTATATCGGCGATTTGGGCGATGCCCTCAGCTATAATCCCACCTTGGCTTATAGCAGCACCTACTATTGGCAAGTGATACCTTATAACAATCAAGGCGATGCAGCCAACTGCCCCATCTGGAGCTTCACCACTATGGCAGACCCCACCGTGATGCTGCCTGTCGCCTTTGATTTCACAGGCACAGCCACAGGCGCAATGCCCCTTGGCTGGGAAAGATCCCATGCAAACTGGGGTGCCGTGACAACCACCAACGCTGGCGGCAGCTCTCCTGAACTGAGAATGTATTGGAGCCCTTCCACAGATGCCAATGTAAGAGCCATCACACCTCCTCTGTATGGTGACAATGAAGATGGCTACATCCTGAAATTCAAACACAATGTAGATCACTATTCCTATGGTGACCCTTACACCCTGAAAGTGGAAATCTCCACAGACAAGGCAAACTGGACCACCCTCTGGAGCATGGTACCCACAGCAAGCGTGACCGCAGAAGTGGAAGTGCCCAACAACCTGGGTGCCTACCTGGAAGCCCCCTTCTATCTGGCTTGGACCTTTGACGGAAATACCTATGACATCAACAACTGGTATGTGGATGATATCAGTATCACTCCCGTCATGAGCGGTCCCCCCGCCATCCCCACCCTCACCTTCCCCGCTGATGCAGCTACCAATATGGCAAAAGACGGCTTCAACCTCACTTGGCAGCCTGATCTGAATACTGGTGGCGAACCCACTTATTACGCTGTCTTTATGTCTCAGGATGAAGAGACTATCTTCGACGACTTCTATTTTGAAGTGTCTGATCCCTCCTTCAACCCTATTACAGACAGTGAAGGCGAGATCGTGTTTGCCTATGAAGACCGCTGGTACTGGACTGTTTTGGCAGCCAATACGGACGGTGAAAGCGATCCTGCCCCAGTCCGCAGCTTCCAGATTGAAGCAGACCCCACCATTCGCAACTTCCCCTGGACCGATAGTTTTGAATCTTATGCTGACTTCAGCTTGGATCTGAGACCCTGGACCCAGTATGATGGCGATGGCATGACCACTTGGGGTATTGAGGGCACTACCTTCCCCAATCAATACTACGTGGGCAGCTTTATTGCCTTCAACCCCAGCACCACCACTCCCGCCCTCGGCAGCGGATGGGCACCTCATGGCGGCAACAAATTAGCGGCAGCCTTTGATGCCAATGGTGATGCCAACGACGACTGGCTGATCACCCCTCCCATCCAATCACCCGGCGCCCTCAAATTTGGCTTCTGGGCACGTTCCGTCACAGATACCTACGGCCTCGAGCGCTTCAATGTGTTGATATCCACCACGGATACCAACCCCGCTTCCTTCACCAAAATCAGTGAAGATACCCCTTACACCGAAGCACCCGTTGCCTGGACAAAGTATGAATACACCGTCAACGTACCCGCCAACCAGATCTTCTACTTGGCAATCCAATGCGTCTCCGACGATGCCTTTGCCTTCTTTGTGGATGATGTGGAACTCGCGATTCCTCAGAGCATCGACCTTGCCATCAACGGCTTTACCGGCGACAGCCTGGGCCAAGTGAATAGCCCCGCCGTATATGACGTGACTGTGGCAAACGTTGGTCTCACCGATGTGAGCTCTTACGACATCTATCTGAAGAATAATGACAATGGTAGTACCGTGGCAACCATGAATGTGACGGAACTCTTGACAGCTGGCACTTCAGCAGTGCATGAGATATCCTGGATTCCCGCCTTCGAAGGCGAATATGATATCTACGCTGAAGTCTCCACCGCTGGTGATACCAACCTTGCCAACAACACTTCCGCTCCCCTTCATCTGACCGTGTATTCTGAAAACATGCAAATCCTGTATGTTGGCGATCCGGGAACAACCTGGGTCACCTGGGCTGCGCCCTTCAACTTCTACTTTGAAGATTCCGTAGCCGAAACCATCTACCTCGCCAGCGAGATGCAAGCCACCTCCGGCACCATCGAAGCCCTGGTTTATACAAACTACTTCGATACTGCAGACGTGGAATACTTCCAGATCTGGATGAAGAATACCGATGTGAACGACCTCGCAAGTGGTTGGCTGCCTTGGGAAGGATACACCTTGGTGTATGACGGCCCCGTGGGCGGACCCGCTGGTTTGAACCTCATCCAAATCCCCATCACCCCCTTCAGCTACACCGGTGGCAACCTCGCCATCCGTACCAGCAGAGAATGGACAGGTGACTGGGCATCCGACAAACAATGGCTGATCACTATTGACGAAAACTATCCCAACAGAAGTCGCCTTGTTTATCAGGATACGGAATACATGGATCACACCAATCCGCCCGTTGGCAGCGTCTCCAATAATATCCCCAACGTAATCTTCTTTATGGATACCGAGGATATGGTTACCAGCCTGGATGCTCCCGTCGTGGGAATCAGTCAATTGGGCACCAATCTCACCCTCGAGTGGCCTGCCCAAGCTTACGCATATAACTACAATATCTACTCTTCTGAAGACCCATACGTCTTTGGTGACACACCAGAAATGGTGGTCTATGGTCGTGAAGGTCACATCTTTGCTCCCGCCTTGGCAGATGACAAAGCCTTCTACAAGGTGACGGCAGAGACCTACAGAGATCTCACTCGTGCACAAGTGATGCGCCCTGTGAGAGACACTCTGCAGAAAAACTTCAGAGCTATCGATATGCCCGTTCACAAAACAATCAAAGTGCAACGCGCAAGCAAATAACACAAACTGACGTTTGTTAAAAAAAGGCGGAACCTTCGGGTTCCGCTTTTTTTTTAGGTGTTAGGTGCGCCATGCGAGGGTAACACTGGCTTCAGCAGGGAGTTCCACCGACTTCAGTCGGTTTTAATCCCATTATATATCAACAAGTTACACGATCTCACAAAAAGGCTTTAAAGACAAATATAGATTCACTGAAACCTAAAACCTGGATTCTAAACTGCCGTCTCTCCGAGACTCTTGCAGATGTATATATCCCGTTTTTGACCTAAAATAACGTCTCTCCGAGACTCTTTGGGGAGTTCGCTGTGCTCGCTGGATAGTTTAATAAAAGCCGACTAAAGTCAGCGAAACCACCGGATAAATCCAGTGTTACCAAGAGGTTGTAGCTTTCAGGAGACTACACGTTCCCAGCAGGTGCCCCAGCACCTTCATTCATCATTCATTATTCATCATTTATTATTCATCCACACGCCCCCGTAACTCCTAAAACCTAATCCCCAACCCCTTCTTGCGCAGCAAGCCCTCCCTAAAACCTAACACCTAAGCCATCCGGCAACAAATACAAACACTTGCCCCAAGCACGCTCCTCCCTCAATTAGTGGCTTATTCAAATATAAACCCCCGATACCGAACCATGTAAAGAATAAACAATCACCTTTAACCTATATTTCTAAATTACAAATAATCTCCTTGACAGGAATCAGCCTATTATATAAATAGAAATTAGTGGCGTGAGTGTGCTATACCTCCGTCACATAAACATGTATCGGTATTATAATTTTTGTTTTCTAAACCAAGGAGTGTTGGACTTATGACATATTTTGCTTTATTAAACTTGCACAACGCTTTAGCCTCTTATCTTGAGCGGCAATCAGCTAAGTTTATAAGGCAAGAAATGTATATAATTTCAGCTCCTCGCGGCAATCTGGCTCAGAGACTCCAGGCATTTTATTATCATCATCGCACAAAAACATCTAACCCGCCTGTCAGCCTTTTGGGACAAATATGCCCGCAAATCACTTATTCTTTTCATAATTCTCACTGAGGCATTTGAAATAAATCAACATGATCAAGTGACCTCTTTATCTTCCATCATCTAATCTTCAAAACACAGAACACACTCTGTAAGGAGAGATTAATATGAAGAAATATTTATCCATTGCATTAGCACTGTTGATTGCCTCTATGGCATTCGCCGGTGTTTACACAATTGGTACTGGCAATACAGGCGGTTATTACGTTCCATTTAGTGGACTATGGGATAACGGCTGGAGCAAATCGATCTATACCAAAGCAGAGATCAACGCCGCCGGGCTTAACACTGCCAATACCATTACAGGCATTGCCTTTAATGTTACCAATACACCCAGCAATTACACCATGCAGGATCAACGCGTTTATGTGCGTCATACCAGCGCCGCTGCGTATGATGCCACTGATATCGACCATCCCAACAGCGCACTTTTTGACGCTGTATTCCAAGGAGACCTAACCTACAACGGAAGCGGCTGGTTTTCCATTGCTTTCAGCACCCCCTTTGCTTGGAACGGAAGCGATAACATCGAATTTCTCTTTGAAAACCATGACGGAGATTATGTAACCGGATATCCGAACTTTGCCTATACCAGCACCTCACCGGATTACCTGACGGTTTATAAAAATCAGGATAATTCATTCCCACAAGGGATTGATGGAGCGAGGATTTATAACCGCCCCAATATCCAGCTTTATACCCCCATGGACGAGCCCCCTGCTCCTGCCATGATACTCAGCCCCGCCGATGGCGCAACCTTCGTGAATGTAGCCGCCACCCTTAACTGGCAGGCTTCATTTGGAGCCGATGGCTACAAGCTGTATTTTGGAACCACCAACCCTCCCGCCTATATTGGCGATTTGGGCGATGTGACCACATACAACCCCAACGGCTTGGCTGATGGCAGCACCTACTACTGGCAAGTGGTTCCCTACAACACTTACGGTGAAGCCACAGGCTGCCCCGTATGGAGCTTTGCCACAACTCCCGCCGGAGTCGTGATGATAGGCGATGGCACTGTCAATCAATATATGCCCGTAAATGCATATTATGGATATAGCTACAATCAAAGCATCTACCTCCAGCAGGATATCAACGTCTCCAACCAGCGCATCGAAAAGATAGCCTACTATTGGAACGGTGTGGGTGCTGGAACCAATAGCAACGAATGGGTTGTTTATATGGGACATACCGATGAGGATGTCTTTGCCAGCACAGCTGATTGGATTCCTCTCAGTGGACTCACCGAAGTCTATGCCGGCACGGTCAATATCCCTGCCGCTGCCGGTTGGATCACCATCAACCTCACCAACCCCTTCGTATATAACAACACCCAAAACCTGGTGATTGCCGTTGATGAAAACAAGGCTGGCTACGATAGCTCCAGCTATTTCTTCTTCAATACCAACACCCCAGGTGAAAACCGCAGTATCCGTGCTTATAGTGATAACAGCAATCCGAACCCTGCAAACCCACCCACGGGTGCCAGCCAATCTCTCACCGCAGCTTTCCCCAATATCATGATGGAATTTGGTGATCTGCCTGCAAACCCCATCTTTCACTACGCACCCACAGCCTTGAATTTTGGTACCCTGATCCAGGACACCCCCAGCGAATGGCAAAACGTGACCATCGCCAATACTGGTGGGGGAACCATCAACATCAACGCTAATAATATCAGCATCTTTGGCACTAATGACACGATGTTTGAATTTGGCGATGTAAATCTGCCAGCAGCCTTGGGACCTGGCGTTACCGCCCAGATTCCCGTGCGCGCTACCGCCACAGCTGAAGGTGATCTTTCTGCCACCCTGCGCATAGTGTATAATGCAGAAAACTATGATGTGGCTCTTTCTGCCCACGGTTTGCCTGCTGGTCTCTTCACTATTGGTAATGGCACCACCTCCTCCAGCTTCCCCTTCTACTCTCTCTACGAAGCTGCCCGCACTCAGATGCTCTTTACTGCAGAAGAACTACTATTAGGTGGAGCTTCCCCCGGCGTAATCACTCATATTGCTTATGATGTGATAAACCCGAATGACATCGAATTGAACGATCTCATGATTCGCTTCAAGCACACTGACGTCACCACCCTCACGGCTTTTGACGATGCTGATCTTGAAAATTGTTACCTGGATGTTCGTGCCATTGAAGCCGCTGGCTGGAACTATTTCATCTTCCAGACCCCATTCCTCTGGAACGGAGCCGACAACCTGCTTGTTGACGTATCCTTTACCAATGATGAATGGAGTGGGAATAGCACAGTGAACGCCACTGCAGCCGCTGGCAAAACTTGGGCTCGTCAAGCAGACGGACAGGTGGGCGCCACAATGACCGGTGGAACTGCCCAAACTAACCGTCCCAACACCCGCTTCATCATGGGTCCCCCTCCCTCAGGTCCCGCCGCAGCACCGCTGCTCACATATCCCGCAAATGGTGCCACCGGCTTGCCCATTGAAGGTTTCGACCTCACCTGGGCGCCCAATTTGATGAATGGTGGAGCACCTGATTATTATGTGGTATTTATGTCTCAGGATGAAGACGACCTGTATAATGATTATTTCGAAACCCAGAATACCTTCTTCAACCCTGTCACAGAAGGTGGCATCGTTTTGGGTAATGATGAACGCTGGTTCTGGGCTGTGGAAGCTCAAAACGACGAAGGCGGAGACGTGAGTGACCCTTACTTCTTTACCACCATTGCTCCTCCAGCTCAGATTTCCGTGAACCCAACCAGTTTCACCGAGACTCTGGATGTGGGAGACAGCTCCGTCCAAACCCTCACCATCACAAACGCTGGCGGTCTGCCGCTGCACTATTCCATTGGTTTTGCTGAAACTGAAGGCCGCGGTGTATATGCACCCGTGATCAGCAACATTCAGCCCAATCCCAATGCTGCACTCTATGCAGAAAAAGCAGCCCATGCCAGCCCGCAAAGCTATGACACCATTCGTGCCTATCTGGATCTGCAATTTGTATATCCCAATGCCGATGGCACCGGTGAATATGGCGTTTCCTCCGATGGTGAATTTATCTATACCAGTAAATGGAACAGTGCTGGCGACCAAACCTTCTTCAAGTATTCCCTGGATGGGGATTACCTGGGAAGCTTTGATATCCCTGGATTTGCTGGCGTGCGTGATATGACCTATGACGGCACCTACTTCTATGGTTCCACCGCCAGCACCACAATCTACGTGATGGATTTTGCCAATCTCAGCCTCGTGCGCACTATCACAGCGCCCGCTGCTGCCCGTGGCATTGCCTATGATGCAGATGAAGATGGATTGTGGATCACCAATGGGTGGGATGCTCCCTTGCGCCTTATCGATCTTGATGGCACGCTGATCCGCACCCTTAATACAGGTGCATCAAGCATGGCTGGTATCGCTTATGATGCCTTCAGCGGTGATGGTACCCTCTGGGCACAAACCCAATCTGGCGATACCGCTTTCGACAACCTCATTCAAATTGATAAGAATGATGGCAGCATCCTCAGCACTCTTAACTTGAATGACACCCTGATTCCTGGTATTTTCTTAGACGATAGCGTTGGTGGAATGGATATCGTGAGCAACGTTGTTCCCGGTTATGCCACCATTATTGGAAACTTGCAGAATGCTGTGATGTACGGCCTTGAGCTGTGCTCTGTGGCCACTTGGGCAAAGACAGACCCTCGCTCTGGCGTGGTCCCTGCCGGTAGCAGCGTGAATGTGGATGTCATCTTTGACGCCCACAACATTGCCCCCGGTGTTTACACAGGTGACTTTATCATCACTCACAATGCTGTGACCCCTGCTGTTGAAATCCCCGCCACCCTCACCGTCACTGGTGAATGGCCGGCAGAATATTCCATTGATCTGGAAAGCTGGGATTTTGGTGAAGTGGAACAGCTCAACCCCGCTTCTAAAGAATTCACCATTAAAAACCTTGGCGGCCCTGGCCTCACCTTTGAAGTTGGAGACATCTACATCGCAGACGATATCGAAGGTAACTTCCAGGTACAGGCAGATCTGCCCGTGGAACTGGGATTCAACCAAAGATTTGGCTTTGATGTAGTCTTCACACCTCAAACCTTGGGCGCCAAAACCGCCAACCTCAAGATTCAGGACAACCTGGGGCGCGTGCTGCACACCTATCCGCTTTCGGGAACCGGTATTGAAGAAACCGTTGGACAGGTGGTAAACTTGCAAGCCAACGTACAAAACTTTACTGATGTCCTTCTGTCTTGGGGCATAGCATCATCCACCCCCGGAACCCCCGGCTGGTTGCATTATGATGATGGTATCAATAGTGACGCCATTGGAACCGGTGATGTGGCAAACTTTAATGTAGCCATCAAATTCACCGGTGCAGATCTTTGGAACTACTCAGGCATGCAGATTGAGAAGATGAAATTCTTCCCTTACTCTGAAAACACAGATTACATCCTGAGAATCTGGACTGGAAGCGATGCTTCTCTGGCACCCACCACACTCATGTATTCCCAGCCCATCACCAACGTCACCAAAGATGTTTGGAATGAAGTGGTGCTCAATACCCCCTTCCCGATCACACAGGGCCAAGCCATCTGGATTGGTTACAATTGTGACGTAAGTGACGGTGATAACATGTTCCCCGCAGGCTGCGACGCAGGCCCTGCCGTGGTAGGAAAGGGTGACGTGATTGAACTGGGTGGAACCTGGTACAGTGCCCAAGTGCAATATGGTTTGGATGTAAACTGGAACCTCCAGGCATACGTAAACGATAGCGTAGCCCCCATCAGAGGCACCTGGCTGAATACCCCTGTGATTGCCAAAGCCCATAACAAGGCTGATAGAAACAGCCCCATCTTGAGGAAATCTGGAAACTCAACTGCTCAGCAACGTGTCCTGCGTGGATTCAACGTCTATCGCAATAACGTCCAAATCAATACAGCCCTCGTCCCCACACCCACCTATCTGGATGCTGGTCTGCCAAATGGAACATACACCTACACCGTGCAGGCTGTGTATTACACCCAGCTCTCTGATATGTCTGATCCCGCAACTGCTATCATCGACGCACCCGCTCCGCTTGCCCTGCCCTTCATCGAACGCTGGGATTCGGCAGATTTCGGTGCCAATATGTGGTCTGTTGAAGGAGCAAACTGGCAGATCGATAGCACCTTTGGCTATCCCGCTCCCTCTGCTGTTTATGATTGGAGCCCCGCCCAGCAAAACTACGAGCATGCCCTTACCAGCTACGAACTCGACGCCACAGGAATCGATAGCGTGTATATGGGCTTCAACCTGCATGTCAGAAGTTATGATGATTATACTGATAACTATATGTTCTGGGAAGTGTGGAACGGCACAGAATGGGCCACAATTGGAGGCTATAATGCCGCCTTTGGTGACCTGAACTGGGCGACCGTATATGTGGATATCTCCGAACACGCTGCAAACCGTGTCTTCCAGATCCGCTTTGTGGCTACAGGGGAAGACACATATTCCATCTGGGAATGGGGTGTGGACAACATCAAGGTGGCGGCATTGCCTGCTTCCCTCGATCCCATTACTGATCTCACTGTGGAACTCACCGCAACCGGTGATTTCCGTCTCAGCTGGACAGAAAACCCCATTGCAGACTGGTATATATTCTATATATCAGACGATCCCTACGGAGATTACGAGGAACTGGGCTTCATCGATGCCATCACAGGCACAATCGAGCTCCCTGCTTCCATGTTTGGAGCAGACAAGCAATTCTTGAAGATGACCGTCGGTGCGGGACCCTTCCCCGAATCCAGAAACCTTCTGGAGAACCTGACAAAATAAACCTATAACCATCTGAATACAAGCCCCTGGCGTAATGCTGGGGGCTTTTTTTAGGTGTTAGTTGATTGGGGTTCGCTGACGCTCTTGATTAAGGACGGGACAATCTATCCAATCCAAACATAAACCCAGCCTATCCTCCTGCTGGAATCCCCACTGCGGCATTCCCCAATATCGTCATGGAATTCTGTGATCTGCCGCCACATCCCGTCATAAGATATACGCATCCATCAATGGATTTTGGCACCACTCACGTTCTCACACCCATTCCCACCCGAAATGTCACCATGTCCAACCTTGGTCATGGCACCATCACCATCGGTGCAAGTGATATCTGGCTGACAGGCGATGCGGAAGGTAACTTCACACTCAACACCCCAAACCTGCCCGTGGATATCGTAGTGTACGATCCTTACAGCTTTAGCGTGCAATTTATCCCGCAAAGCCCGGGCTTCAAAACTGCCACCCTGAATATCCAAGACAATCTCACCCGCACCATCCATACAATTCCCCTTATAGGTGAGGCAATTGCCGAGCCCATCTCCAATGTGGCATTGCTGGAAGGTGAATTCTGGGTTCCCAATGCTGCCCGTCTGGAATGGCTCAGCCTCTATGGAGACCCCTCTCAAGGCGGATTCGCACACTGGGATGACAGCATCAATCGCGAGGCAATTGGCCTGGGTGAATGGAATGCAAACATGATTGTAATGTTCGGTTCTGAAGTGATGGAACACACCACCGGTCAGATATTGGATGGCGTGATGATCCATCTCAATGAAGCCCCGGAATCGGTGGATTATGTGAATGTATGGAGTGCCACCCATGCCTCCTTTGTGCCTTTAGCCTTGCTTACAAGCCAGGCAGTGAGCGGACTTACCACTGGTTGGAACTACATCCCCCTCGATCCTCCCGTGCCCACCGCGGGTCTTGAAGCCCTCTACGTGGGGTATCACGCAAATGGCACTCCTGGCACCTACCCTGTAACCTCAGACGGCCTGCCCTGCATAGTTGGAAGAGGAAGGCTGGTGGAAATCGATAATAAATGGGGTGATCTGGCTGAAAACTCAACTGGAAACTGGCTCATCCATGCCCACTTTACAGATGAAGCAGAGTATCGGATGACAAAACCCATTGCACCTCTATCTCCCAAAGCCATTCATGCCCAAGAGATGAGTGTGGAAGATCTGCGCAATCTCTCCTTTGAGACAAGGCAAATCAAGGAAGCAGACCGTGCCTTGCGCGGATTCAATATCTACCGAGACAATGTCCTTATAGACATGCAGACCGGTTGGAACTATGAATATTTGGATGAAGGCCTGTCACCCGGCACCTATCTCTATGCTGTCCAGCCTGTTCATTACACAGGAAATGGCCCCATCTCCCACACTGTATCCGTCACCATCCCTTATCCGCCTCCTCCCTATACACTGCCCTTCACAGAAGACTGGAGCTTGGGCATTGGAGCAAACTGGTGGGGCTTGGGCGGTGACAACTGGCGTATTGATAAATACTATGGAGACCCTGCCCCGTCTGTGAGATTCTATTATTTACCCAGGGAATATAACTATGTGATGCCCCTTACCAGCTATAAATTAGATGCCACCGGAATTGACAACGTCCATCTCAGCTTCAGGCTCTCCATGCAAGATTACAGTGACTGGGATGAAAACAACTTGGCTTGCGAGGTGTGGGACGGCACTTATTGGCATAGACTGGGTGAAGTAAACACATCAGTTGGTGCCTTTGACTGGGTAACCGTCTATTATGATATCTCCGAATATGCAGCCAATCGTGAGTTTAAGATCCGCTTCCTTGCCTGGGGAGAAGATTCAGACATGTTTATTCAATGGAATATCGATAACATCCACGTCTACCACATTCCCGATATGTTGGATGCCGTTACAGACCTCCGTTTGTATCAATCCGGAACAAATGTAATCCTGGAATGGAGCCCCGTGGAACATGCCGAATGGTATGGAGCCTATATTTCGCTTGATCCTTACTCTGATTTTATCCTGGTGGATATCTTGTATTCGGCTGATAGCATCACGATTCCCATGGACGAGCTGGATATCGATAAAATATTTATAAGAATCACCGCCGGTGCTGGAGAACCGCCCATCCCGGTGGATTAACACACTTAATCGGATATATACATCGCCCCTGCTAATCAAGCGGGGGCTTTTTTTGTGCTCGCGTTGCGAACAGAGATCAGAGGCCAGAGACCAGAGACCAGGGGGTGGCGTCCCGCCGCAGGGTCAGGGAACAGGGGCTTCGCTAAAGCTAAGTTTATTTTGAATTGATGAAATCCGTGTAATCAGTTTAATTCGTGGTTAAAACCCTTTCGTGTTTTTTAGTGCTTTTCGTGGTTATTATATTATCGGGGAGCGGTAGCGAGCCTAAATTCGTGTCTATTCGTGTAATTCGTGGTAAACCAAAAGCGGCGGAACGCCGCCACCCTGGCCTCTGATCTCTGGCCTCTGACCTCTGCTCGCACTGCGAGCTACCTTCGAGCGCCAGCGAAGCCGCCACCCTGTTCACTGTTCACTGGCTCGCACTGCGAGCCAACATTGTCCTTGACAGGATTTATATCAGTAATTATACTGTATTTAGATTTAGAAGCGTGATATGGATATCACATGATAAATAAGGATAGTATTATAATAATTATACTTAAGACAAAGGAGTATTTAAGACATGACAACTACCGCTTTGTTAAGCATTGGCAATGCTTTAGCCCCGTTTATGGGGCTGGGGCAGGCTGTGCTTGGCAGGCGATACCCTAAACTGTTTTCATCTTCTCGCGGCAGTTTGCTGCAGAAACTACAGGCATTTTATTATCATCATCGCACAAACATTACTAAACCGCCTGCCAGTTTTATACGGCAAACTCACACGCATTTCACTTGTCATCTTCATAATTCTCACCTGAGGTATTGGAATATAATCAACAGACTCTGATAACCTTATTTACCAATTGATTGCAATATCATATCCAAAACGGACTACGCTTTTGGCATTTGGAAGTTGTGCCTAAAACCGAGTGTAGCCCCAGCTTACACACAATCTTCACAAGCTCTTTTTAGCTTAATAAGGAGACAAATAATGAAGACAAAAAGATTAATTCTAATGATGCTCCTGGTTTTGGGGAGCTTTGCCATGATGTGGGCTCAACCTACGGGTGATACCTGTGAGGACCCCATCATCCTGAACCTGCCCATAGTGAACCAAGCGTATAACAATGAAGGTTTCACCGATGACTATACTGCACCCATGTTCACAGGTCTTCCAGACTACTTCAACTATCTTGGCGGAAACGATTGGGTGGGTAAAATCACCCTCACCAGTGATAGTTGGCTGAATATCACCATGGCCAACCAAACAGGATACAGTTATCAATATCTATCTATGTTTTTGGTAAACACCATTCCCAGCGTGGAATCCCCCGCTCAAGTATTGGCATATTCAAACAGTAGTAATGGACCCTATGAATTGAAAGAATTGTACTTCCCTGCCGGAGATTATTATCTGATTGTAGATAACTGGGCATCCCCTTGGGAAATCTACTTCACGCTGAATATCAATACTGATGGACCCCCCACTTATCCTCTTCCTTACACTCAAGATTTCAATAGTGGCACTTCCCTTTCAGCGATTGATTGGGTAGGGGATATGTTAATTGCCACAAATCATGGTACGAACGGCAGCAATGGTCTTTATCGTAACCTTTACAGCGGTGTTCCCACCACCAATGCTGCAACTCCGCTTCTTGGTCCTCTGCCCACTGATTGGCAGATTATCTTCGATTACAGGTATACGGACTATTATTCACCATATCCTGGCATAGATTTAAGCGAAGGCGACAAGCTGGAAGTTCAGGTGGGAATTAATGGTGCAGACTATAATACTGTAAGAGAAATCGACCATAACGACCACATTACCAGCAGCGACTTTACCAATGTAGTTGTTAATCTTACCGGCTATACTGGCCAAATTGTAAAAGTGAGATTCCTTGTCACAAGAGCTGCAGGTGATTATTACATTGACATTGACAACGTGGTTGTTCGTGAAACCCCTACCACGGCTATCCTCGACCTCAATCCTGACCTTAACACTTGGGATTTTGGTCCGGTGCCTGTTGGCACATCTGTGGAAAAGGAATTCTTTGTCAAAAATACCGGTATCGGCAACCTTGTGGTGACCAGCATCACCCAAAGCGGAACCACCCCCCCGTTCTCGATTGAAATCACTCCTGCGCTGCAATGGTCGCTCACCAATACCGATCCTGCAAATACCTTCAAAGTGAAGTTTGCGCCTCAAAGCGATACAGGACCCTTCAGCACAGATGTGACGATTAACTATAACACCGGTGCGAAAGCAACACATACTATTCACTTCACAGGCAATGGATACTATCCTGCCACCCTGCCGCTTTTTGAAGATTGGGAAAACGGACAGGGAGACTGGGTATTTGTGAATGGCACTCAAACCAACGCCTGGCATATTGGGGTTGGAGAGGAAGACTATCCCGCATTTGCCGGAGATAACTTTGCCTATATCTCCAATGATGGTGGAAACAGTGTTGCCTACACAATCAACTCCCTCTCTGCCTCACATATCTATCGTGACATTGCCTTCACTGATCAGAGCTTGGAATTCAACCTTAACTTCCAATGGAAGTGTCAAGGTGAAGGTACTGCATGGGATAGGATGAGAGTATATCTGGTTGATCTCAATGTTACTCCAGTAGCAGGAACAGAGATGACGGTAGGACAGGTGGGTTTGTCGAACTACAACCTGCAATCCAACTGGACAGAAGCGAATATTACCTTACCAGGCAGCCACTCTGGAACAGTCAAACGCCTGGTATTCTCTTGGAAGAACGACGCTTCCGGCGGAACCCAACCCCCCATCAATCTCGATAATATCAGCCTTACTGCCACACCTGTAACCGCTCCGCCCAATCCCGCAGTGTTGGTGAGCCCCTCCGATGGCGCCATCAATGTTTCCCAAAATCAGACTCTGAATTGGAACAGCGGCGGAGGCTACGTAGAAGGCTATAGGCTCTCTTATGGCACAGTGACACCCCGTACCACAATCGAAAACAATCTGAATCTGGGCATGGATACCAGCTATCCGCCAAACTTGGAATATGAGACGGAATACTGGTGGACAGTGACGCCTTATAACTACTTAGGCAACGCCACTCCTGTGCAAGAGTGGACCTTTACCACCAGAGACAGCCCCATCATATCCGTACCCTTCTTTGAAGGTTTTGAATCTGGCTACACCAATAATGCATCAGTTCTGGGTAACTGGGAACAGATCGTCGGTCCGGAGTATACCACCCAGTATTGGACTGCCAATAACACCAATACCACTTACAATCGCCCACCCCGCACCGGAGACTGGAATGCCACTCTGAGGTACAATGGAGAATCCACATTGGTGCGTCCCATCCAATTGGAAACTGGAACTGATTATGAGATAGAATTCTATGCCCGCCAGGATACAAATACTTCCACAGCTGCCAAGATAAAGGCAATGCTGGGGAACGCTCCCACTTTGGCGGCACTTACCGAAGAGATCATCCCTCAAACCGGTTTGATTGATGGTGATTACCAAAAGTTCAGCGGAATATTCAGCGTTGATACCAGCGGAGTCTATTACATCGGCATCCAAGGTTGGCTAAATATCACTCCGTGGTATATCAGCCTTGATGATATCACAATTAGAGAAGTAGTTGGCGGCCCCCCTGCCACGCCCATCCTCGTTTCTCCTATAGATAATGCACAAGATTTACCGATAAACAATATCATTCTCACTTGGCAGCCTGACCTGAATAATGGCGGTGTGCCCGATTTCTACGAAGTGTTCTTGTCAAACGATAGAGATGGTGTCTTTGATGACTACACTCCCATTGAAGTGTTTGATGGCATCACCACCTGTAATCCTCTTACAGATGGCTCTGGCGATATCGAATTTGACTATAGCGAAACTTGGTATTGGACTGTGATCGCCCATCAGTTTGATGATGAAGGTGGTGTGGTTTCCAGCGAACCTGCAGAAATCCACAGATTCACCATTGAACCTGACCCCTCCATCATAATCCCTCACACCCAGAATTTTGGCACTGACAACACCTGGCCCAGAGAATGGACTCAGAGCTATTCAGGTGGCATAACATCAGATCGTTGGTCAAAATCCAACACCAGTAACGCAGGCGGAACGCCTTACGAAATGATGTGTAGCTGGGCAAGTGGCACCGGTATATCGCGTCTGATTACCGCTCCCATCAAAACTCTTGGCATAGATGCTTTTGCACTTAATTTCAAACACTACTACAACGATTACGGCGACGGCGTCACAGGCAAGGTCCAATATAGTCACGACCTGATCAACTGGAACGACACTGGCTGGTCATTTAACGGTGGTTCGGGCAGCTTTATCGCAAGTGAACGAATCCTGATATCCGACCTATCTGCCCCTATCACTTACCTGGCATGGGTGATGGACGGTAACCACTATCAGTTCAACTATTGGTATGTGGATGACGTGGAACTAAGTGAAATCCTGGATCACGACGTGGCAGTAGTAGCCCTCATCAACCCTGTAGGTGATGTGATTGATATGGATGCAGGTACTATCGATATCATAGTAAGGGTGGAAAACATGGGGCTCTATCCGGAAAGCTTCAATGTGGAAATGACCTATGGAACCACCACCATGATTCAACCCGTGAGCAATCTGCAATCTGGCTACACCAATGAAGTGACCTTCCTTGGCGTAACGCCCGTGTTGGGACTGCAGCCGGCAAGCTTCAAAACCCTGTTGTCTACCGATCAAAACCCTGACAATGACGAATATGTAACGCTGCTCTATGGTGCACCTTTGGACGTGGTGGCTTATTCAGATGTTCTCTTCTCCATAGACAATTACGTCACGCCAATGCTCCTCTCCACACTAAAGCTGAATGACCCTCAGGAAATCACAGCATTGGAAGCCCCCAATCTCTTGACCAATAGTCTCTATGCCGCAGATTGGATAGATGGAGGCTGGTGGGGAGCTGAGGCTCATATGGACTGGTGGCACATCAACATTGGAAGCGGTGCCATGACAAACCACGGAACCCACGGGCTGCAGCTGGGCGGTGTGGCATGGGATCCCTTCAATGACATCGTGTATGCCACCGATGGAGAGAACCTCTATACCATGAACAAGGCAACCGGAGCCACAACCCTGATTGGAGCTCTCACCTGGTCTGTCTTTGGAAATCCACTCTCCGATGGAATATTGGTGAGTCTTGCCTTCGACAATAACACTCAAAAGCTCTATGGATTGGACGTGCATCACGATGCCGTATTCGAGATCAATCCGCAGACTCTGGATTGTGCCGCTCTCGGCTTTACCATCGGTTGGGATCTCAATTATGCTCAGGATATGGCGTTTGATCAGGATACCGGATTGCTGTATGTGGCCGCATGCACGCATACTGATGGAATGCTGTTGTTGGTGAATACCCACACTGCACACACCTTCCCCGATGATACAGAACAATACATGGGAGAAGGTTATCTGATCGATTCCTTCATCAACGAAGCAGAGCTGGATGGCTTTATCATCCCCTACGGCTACCAGTTTGGCATACCGACAAACCTCAACATTGCCGCAGACGGAACCCTGAGCTGGGACGATGTGGCCGCACACTTCTACAAGATCTATAGTTCCACAGACCCCTACTCTGGATTCACCTTTGCAGGATCCACAACCGGCACCAGCTGGCTGGATCCGGATTTTGAGCTGAACGACAAGATGTTCTACCGTGTCACTTCCGCGGATTATTTCCGAGCCGGGCAACAGCTCAATTTCCCCGCTACCTTCAATAATATCCACTCTTTGAAAAAGGAAAACATTCTGAACCCTGACAATCTACCATCCAAACCTGGACATATGAAACCAATGAATCAATCCAGCATGGAGAAGAAGGTCAAATAAGTATCACTTCCGTGACAAAAACCCCCGGCATTACGCTGGGGGTTTTTTTGATGCCGGGGGAATTTGCTTCGCCAGAGGGAAGGCATTCGCTGCTTCTTTCCCTGTTGATGCGGTTGTGATGCCGTTGTGATACCCAGCGTTTTGCTAGCTGGATAGTTTAATAAAAGCCGACTAAAGTTAGCGAAACACCCGGCTAAAGAGGCTGTGAATAAAGCGGCATCGCCTATTTTCAACTAAGCAGTGCATTAATTCTATCTTGGTGATGAGAGCCAATTTTTTGCTATACTGATCCGTAAATTGGGCTAAAA
>Ga0265293_10006058_pt1 | contig 19640 bp, 15 predicted proteins | sample Munlanlewell138R_FD_192505 | JGI IMG/M metagenome (GOLD analysis project Ga0265293, IMG submission 192505) | Leachate microbial communities from a municipal landfill in Southern Ontario, Canada - Leachate well 138R | ecosystem: Engineered > Solid waste > Landfill > Unclassified | place: Canada... | reverse complement strand
TCCAGAAGATTTTGATGCACTATGCTTTGTTTCTATAATTTATAAAGAACAGGGTAATTATGAAAAATCACTGGAAATTCTTAAAACTGTTGAAAAAAACTATCCTGAAAAAAGCAGCACATACTCTCTTATGGGCGTGATTTATGAAATACTTGGCGATAATGAAAAAGCTTGTGAAAACTATGAAAAAATGGTTGAAATTGACAGTTCTGATATAGAAGGTTTTTATAAACTCGCTTCATTATTTTTAAGAACTGGGGATTTTATTAAAGCAAGAAAATATTTTACAAAAGTATTGGAAATTGATCCTGATAATGCGGGAGCACTTTCTGAACTGGCAGAAATTAATATTTCAGAAGAAAATTACCGTGAGGCAGAAAAACTTTTGAAAAACCTTGTTGATAAAGCTCCTGATTATGCTGAAGCTTATATAATGCTCTCAAATGTTTATATTAATACACAGAGAAATTCTGAAGCAGTTCTTCTTTTAAAAAACCTTGAACCAACTTCAGAAATTAATTATATGATGGCTAAAGCATATTATGGACTTAATGATTATGAACAAGCTCTGAGTTCTGTAAAAAAAGCACTTTCAGTTGACAAGGAATATGAACAGGCTTATATTCTCATGGCTGATATATCACTTAAGCGCAAAAGACCTGATGAAGCAGATTACGCACTGAGAAAAGCTGTTGCAATAAATCCGCTGAATCCTCAAAGTTATTTGAAACTTATTATTACGACTTCAGAAACTGGTCTCTTTGATGAAAGCAGAAAATTTATAGATGATTTTAAGAATAAATTCTCTGATTTAGCTGACAGTGACGAATACCTTGAAACATGTGCAAAATTTTATAAAAAAATCGGTGACAATGAGAAAGCACTTGAATATATTAACAGATGTAAAAGTGAAACACAGTCTGTTCTTTTTGAACAGGCTGAACTTCTTTATAACAATGGCAGTTATGAAGACGCACTTGAAAAATTTAAAATTTTTATTAAAAAAGATGTGGGGAATTTTAAAGTCATACATTATATGGCTAATATTTATTTCAAGCGCGAAAAATACGATTCAATAATCAATCTTATCGATTTTGTTCAGAAATCACAGAGAATTAACTGGATATTAATGCTTGATTATGGAAAGGCTCTGTATTTCAAAAAAAGCTATGAAGCAAGTTTTGACAGACTTCAGAACTGTGTAAGAGAAAATCCAAATACAGGAGAAGCTTATTATTATATGGGAAAATCTCTTGAAGTCAGAAAAAAATACAGTGAAGCAGTTGTTTATTTTGAAAAAGCTGTATTAATGCTTGCTGATGATGTTGATATTCAGCTTGAACTTGCTTTGTGTTATAAAAATTTAAAAAGATACAATGAAGCAATTTCAAGACTTCAGCAGCTATCCTTAAATCCAAATACTGGAATCAAAGTCAGAAAAGAACTGGGGAAAATTTTTATGGAATTAAATATTCCCGATAAGGCAATTGATAGTTTTGAAGAATTATACAATGATAATAACAGGGATTATGAAACTCTCCATTCATTATCAGTACTTTATAAAAATTCTGACCCTTCAAAAGCGCTTGGTTTTCTTGAAGAAATAAATGTTGAGGATTTTCCAAACAGAAATTATCATTATGAGCTTGCAGAGCTTTATATTAAAACTGGTGATTTTGTTAAAGCAGAAAGTGAACTTAATGATTTTATTCAGAATTATCCTGATGACTATAGAGCACTTTATATAATGGGTGATTTAAAATCCAGTCAGGAATTAAATGGAGAAGCTATAGAATATTATGAGAAAGCACTGAGTAATAATCCTGCTTGTTATGAAGCTTATAAAAAGCTTGCTTCTCTCGTATCTTCAGATAATGCAAGAAAAGAGCTTCTTGAAAAATACCGAGCGTATGTCAGTGATGACAATGAGGCTGATTTTATGTATCTTTCAATAATTCACGATATGGGTCTTGAACAGGAAAGCTTTGAACTTGCTGAAAAACTTAGTGTAAGAGATGGATTGGACTATAATGATAACATGCTTCTGGCAAAAGTGTTTTTTAAAGCTCTGAGATTGAAAAAATCACTTGAATTTATTAAAAATGCTGAAGAGTTTGAAGTGACAGATGAAGTTTTAATGCTTACTGCACAGACACATTATAAATTTGGTGATTATTCACTTGCACTAGAATACTTTAAAAAACTCACTGATTATGATAATCAGGACTATGCTTCGCTTAATTCCAGTATTGCAGACTGTTATTATAAGCTTGGAAATATTCAGGAAGCTATTAAATACTATAAAAAAACTCTTCAGAGTAACCCTGAACACTGGACAGCTTATGAGGGTCTTGCAAGATGTTATGAGCAGGAAGGTATGTATGAAGAATCAATCAGTATAATTGAAAATATTCTTACTTATCAGACTGGTAATGTAGCGATGCTTACAAAAGGTGCCTCAATTTATTCAAAGATGGAAAAATTTACAGATGCCGGCAAATTTTTGATGAAAGCATTAAAACAGGAACCGGGAAATATTGAATCAAATTATCTTTTAGCTAAAAATTATTATGATAGAAAAATGTATAAAGAAAGTATTGAAATTTCAGGAAAACTTCTTGAAACAAAACTTGAAAAAAGATATGAAATTAATTTTAGAAATCTGCTTTCAGAAGTTTTTATTGCGCTGGAAAACTATCCAATGGCTGAAAAAGAGCTTAAAAAACTTGTGGAATTTAATCCAGAATCTATTGAATATCTTGAAAAACTTGCAGTGTGTTATGAAAAAAGTTCAAGGTTTGAAGAGAGCCTTAAAATGTATCAGGAAATTACTTCTAAAGATAAAGCAAGATGGAATTCATACGTATCTATGGGGGATATTTTCTTCAGAAAAGGCTATCTTGATAAAGCACTTATATATTACAAGGAAGCTTTGAAATATTCTTCAAACAATACAACTATTTATTTTAAAATGGGACAGGCTTTTGAAGACAGACAGGTTATGGATAAAGCTATTCAGTGTTATCGTGAAGCTATTAAAATTAATCCTGGATTTGAGCCTGCATATCATAATCTTTCTGACATATATACAAAACAGGGAATGGTTGGTGATGCTATTGAGCTGTATGAAAAACTTCTGAAAATATCTCCTGATTCAGAACACAGCATATATCGACTTTCTCGAATTTATACAAGAAGAAAAGAATATGATAAATCACTTGCTCTGTTAGAAAAACTTGTAAGAATAGCGGCTGAAAACCCAAGGTATCATCTTGACCTTGCGAAAATTTATCATATTTCAGGTAAAACAGATGAATCCATATCAGAAGCTATTAAAGTAATAAATCTTGCCTCAATTGACAGTGAAGAAGCAAGAGAGGCTCAGGAAATGCTTAAACCTCAGGAAGGTGGCATAAGTGGGTTTTAAATAAATGATTACAGATAAATTAGCTTCAGCAGTTTACAGACTGGCTTTTTCAACCAGGAAAACTGTGATTAAAAACCTTGATATTATATATGACGGAAAGCTTGGTAATTCAACAAAAAATAAAATTGCCAGAAAATTTATCAAATATCAGATATTCAGTGCATTAGAATATCTGATAATGCTTATTGGAGGATATTCTTTTTTTAATATCAAAGTCGAGGGACTAAGCTATTACAAAAAAGAATTAAAAAAAGGCAATAATGTTTCATTTCTTTCTGCTCATTATGGTAACTGGGAGCTTATGGGTGCTTTACTTGCCAGAAAGAAAATACCAGTTTATTCTATTATCTTGCCTCCAAGATTAAAAATATATTCGTTTTTATTTGATTACATTCGAAAAAAATACAATATAGGAACTATAATAAAAACTGACCGAAGAGAAATATTCAGAAAAGTGCTTGATCGTTCAAGTGTAGTGACATTTATTTCAGACCAGGATGGCGGACCAACAGGATATTATGTTGATTTTTTTGGAAAAAAAGTATCTTTTCCCTCGGGAGCAGCTTCTTTTCAAGCCGCTTATGATATGAAATTTATTCCTGTTTATATTAAAAGAACAGGTTTTCTGAAACATACAGTAACTTTTCTTCCGCCCCTGAATGTTTCTGGAACTACCAAATCGGAAAAAAAACAGGATTTTGTTTTGAAAACCATTAAATTTTATGAAAAAATCATTAAAAAATCTCCTGAAAACTGGCTTCTTTTATATGATACATGGAAACCCAGAAATCATTATCCAATTTGTGAGAAAAATAAATTTAATGTATAATTCGTTGATATGATTATTTTATATGAAATTTTAAGTTTTATTATTTATTCCTGTTCATTTTTTCCACTTATGATATATCTTTTTTTTACAGGTAAAATTTCAAAAATAAAAGATTATCTTTTATTACAAAAAAAATCAGTAAGGAAAAATCAGTTTTATTTCATTGTGTTTCAGTTGGAGAATGCTCAACAATATTGGATTTTGTAAAGCTTTTTTCTCAGAAAATAATAGTAACAACTACTTGTGGCGAGGTATTTTCTTTTCTTGAGAAAAAAAACAGCAATATCCATGTTGTAATGCTTCCCCCGGACTTCTTTTATATGATGAAACGTCTGCTTAAAATTTATCAGGTAGAAGTTGTTTTTATCAGTGAAGTTGATTACTGGCCAAATCTTATTCTTGCTTCATCAAATCTTAATATCCCAGTAATAATATTAAATGGCAGAATGTCTGACAGAACATTTGAGATATATTCAAAACTTAATTTTTTTGTAAAAAAAATATTTCAGAAAATAACTTATGTATTTCCTCAGAACGGAAATGAATTGACTAAATTTAAAAAATTTCTGCCAGCAAGAAAGATTATAAATTTAGGTAACATGAAATTTGGTAATTTGAAACAGAGTATTAATACTGGAAAATTATGTATGGTCGCAGGTTCAACTCACTGGCCTGAAGAAAAATTTCTTATAGATGCAGCAGCAACAGGTGGAATCAAAATGTATATTGCTCCAAGAAATATGACATATATTGAAAAAATAAAAAAATATATTGAGGAAAAAAACTTAACTTATTCACTTTATTCTGAAGGAAAATCAGATGAAAACATTGTGATTGTTGATGTTTATGGTGTGCTTGATGAGTTATACAGCAAAGCTTCAGCAGCTTATATAGGTGGTGGATTTACCAAAACTGGTGTGCATAATTTTCTTGAAGCAGCCTGTTATTCAATCCCATTTATAACAGGGAAAAATGTAAAAAATTTTAAAAGTGTAATTTATCCTTTTGTAAAAGAGAATTGTTGTGTTATAGTAGATAATGTTGAACATATTTCAGATATTGTTTTAAAAATATGTAATCAGGTCGCGGGGGACTCAATGATTATGAAGAAAAAAATTGAAAGAATATTTCTATACTCTAATGGAGCAAGTTTTAAAATCAAAAAATTTTTAGATAACAGTTTTAACAATGAAAAAAATTAAAATTTTATATGCTGTCAGTGCAGGTAACGTTGGTGGTGGAGAATCATATACACTTGAAATTCTTAAACACATTGACAGAAATAAGTTCTATACAGCAGTAGCTGCCCCGAAAAATACAATTTTTTATAAAAAAGCGTGTAAACATTGTGACGAAATTCACAATATTCCTTTTTTTGACAATTTTGATTTTTACTCCTTTATTAAACTTGGAATGCTTATGAAAAAATTTGATGTTACACATTCAAATTTGAATCGAGCATGTTTATTTGGTGGAATTCTTGGTAAAATTTTGAAAAAAAAATGTATTGCAACCATGCATGGTATAGATAAAGTTAAATTTTACAGATGGAATGACAGAATAATAACACTTTCAAAATTTCAATATAATATTTACAGTAAAATTTTTGGCGAAAATAAAACATTACTTCTTTTACCTGGTATTGATATTGACGTGAATTCTATTAAAAGTTTTAACCTCAGAGAAAAATATGAAATCTCCCCGGATGAACTGATTATATCTGTTGTTGCAAGACTTCATGTTTTAAAAGGTCATGATACAATAATAAAAACTGCAGAACTTTTAAAAAAAGACAATATAAAATTTAAAATGATTTTTATTGGGGATGGAAGAGAAAAGCGAAGGCTTCAAAAACTCTCTAAGCAGAGAGGAGTTGATAATAATATAATTTTTCTTGGAAACGTTCCAAACAGTGCAGAAATATTAAAAAATAATTCTGATATTGTTATATTACCATCAAAAAAAGAAAACATGCCAATCTCAATTCTTGAAGCAATGACACTGGCCATACCTGTGATAGCTTCAGATGTGGGTGGAATTAATGAAGAAATAGATTTTTCAGAGCTTCTTGTTCAGAAATTTGAAAACCCTGAGGAATTTTATGAAAAAATCAAACTGCTAATATATAATAAAGAGTTGAAAGAAAAAGTAATATCTCATAACATGAATAAAATAAAAAATGAATTTTCTTACGATAAAATGCTCAAAGGACTTGTAAAAATATATGAAGAGGCAGTTGATATATAAAGAAAAAAGTTTTCTTGGAAATATATTTTTCAAAATCCTTGCATTTATATATTATGCTCTTCATAAGATAAAATTTAATTTATATTATAAAAAAATTCTTCCAAAATTCAGAACATCTCAATCAAAAATTATCAGTGTTGGTAATATTACTGCTGGTGGAACAGGTAAAACCCCTTTTTCAATGTGGCTTGCACATTCTCTTAATAAAAAAGGATACAATGTTGTAATATTGATAAGAGCATATAAAAGTAAATTGAAATACGGGGAAGTATTTGATGGAAAAAATATTTTGATGACAGTTTCTGAATCTGGTGATGAACCTCAAATCGCAGCATTAAATACAGGCGTTCCAGTTTTTATTGCCAAAAAAAGAGTGAAAATGCTTCCTTTAATTGAAAAAAAATATTCCCCCGACTTTATTATTCTTGACGATGGATTTCAATACTGGAGACTTATAAGAGATGTTGATATAGTATGTGTTGATGGAAATGAATATTTTTACAATAATAAAATAATTCCTTCAGGAATTTTAAGAGAACCTGTTGAAAATATAAAAAGAGCAGATTTTATTATAATGAAAAAAGATGGGAATACAAGTTATAAAAAGGATGTACCAGCTGAATTATCAGATTTTTCATTAAATCAGAAATTATTTAATATGAATTATAAATACAGGTTTTCTGAAAAAATTTCAGAAAATAATAAAAATGTTCTTCTTGTAGCAGGAATTGCGAAACCGGAATCTTTTTTTTGTGCTGTTAAATTACACCCAGAAATGAAAAACTGTAAAATTTACGAACTTGGTTTTTCTGACCATATGATATATAAATCAAATCATATAAGCAGAATTTCAGAAATGATTTTTGAACATAAAATCGACGTTGTTATTGTAACAGAAAAAGATTATTGCAAATTAAAAGATTTTTTTGAAAATCTTATATATGTTAAAATTGAAATTGAAATTGAAAATGGAGAAAACTTAATTGAAAAAATACTTGGCAGGTGTGACATCAGGTGACTTAAACGGGATTGGATTAGAAATTTTATCAAAAGCTTTTTCAGCTGATAAATCATTATTTGAAAATTTCTGTTTAATAGGTAATAAAAAATCTATTTTGGAATACTGTGAAAAGAGTGGTATTGATAAATCTTTTTTGAACAATTCAAACTTTTCCTCTGGTATTGATATAATTGACTGCTCCGATTATTCAGAAGTAGAATTTGGGAAAATTACTTCTGATTCAGGAAAATCAAGTTTTGAAGCTGTTTTAAAATCTATTGAACTTATAAAAAATAAGGTTATAAAAGGTGTAGTAACTCTTCCTATATGTAAAGAAAGCTGGTATAAGGCAGGTATTAATTACAGAGGACATTCAGAGGTTTTTGGTGATTTTTCAACTGGCGGTAAATACACTATGATTATGTATGGGGATTTTTTTTCTGTAGGACTTGTAACTGTTCATGAACCTGTGAAAAACATTTCTTCAATGCTGACTGAAAACGAACTTGAGCTTGCAATAAATAATTGTCTGAGTTTTGGCAGAAAAATATATGGAGATAAATTTCGTCTTGCATTGTGCAGTTTAAATCCTCACTGTGGTGAAGGTGGATATATTGGAAATGAAGAATATATTTTAAAAAAAGTAATTGAAAAATTCAGTGCTGAAAAATCTCTTGATAAAAATATACATGCTTCTGATACACTTTTTTACAGAATATATGTTAAAAAAGAATTTGATATGGCTTTGTGCATGTATCATGATCAGGGATTGACTCCTTTTAAAATGGTAAATTTCGATTCAGGAGTAAATGTTACATGGGGAACTGATTTTATTAGAACTTCCCCAGATCATGGTGTTGGTTTTGACATTGCTGGAAAAAATCTCGCAAAAATAGACAGTTTTGTAAATTCTGTAAAAGTATTAAAAAAATTAATGCATTCATAAGGGGTCAGGCCGTCCAAATTTACCTGCGGTAAATTTTTACTGCACAGACCCCGCCTCACCCGCGTTTCACACGCAGCTTCTAAGTTTTTGCTTTATCGGATTACGGATTACGGATTACGGCTCTTAAGATTCACTCCCGTTTTATCCGCGATTCATTCGCGTTTCTCACGCGTTTTTATTAGAATCCTATATAAACTTGACATTAGTTTTTAAAAGCAATAAAATCAGAATGTTAATTTTTTTATGAAACTCTTAACTAACGGGGAATATATGAAATATTTATTCGTGTTATTTATCACCATTTTTACTTTTATGAATTTCTTTTACGGTGAACCTCTTGTTGCTGAATCAAATGACAATCAAAATGTTTTTTTTGCAAAAAATACAATTAAGATTGAAAAAAATGATTTAACAGGTGTGCTGTCTGAATACTACAAAGTAAAAAGAGATCATGAAGGACTGAAAAAAATTCTTATCTGGGCAAAATTTGATTCTGAATTTGTTTACTGGGATTATCGGAACGAGAAATCTTATACTGCTACAGCATATACTCCTGGTCCTGAATCATGTGGAATATATGCCGATGGATATACTTTTACAGAAGCAGTTGCAGATTATGGCATGATTGCAGTTGACCCTAGAAAAATTCCGCTTGGTTCGCTTTTGTGGGTTGAAGATTATGGTTTTGCAATGGCGACAGATGTTGGAGGAAAAATTAAAGGTAACAGAATAGATTTGTGTTTTCCTGATGTTGATGTAGCTTTGAAATTTGGTGTCAGGCAGAAAAATACTGTTACAATCAGTAAGAAATAGGAGGGGAAGTTTTGGAAAAAAATAATGTAAATGAATTTTTAAAAATATTTAATGAAAATTCTCTTGATGAGCTTTATTATAAAAATGAGGATTTTGAAATAAAAATTAAAAGAGAAACAGCTCATGTTGAAGAACAGAAACCTGTAATTATAAGAAAAATTCAGCAGGAGAAAGTATTACCAGTAAAAAACACAAAACCTGAAGTAAAAGAAAAAAGCAATTTTAAAGAAATTAAAAGTCCAATTCACGGTAATTTTTATCGGTCCCCTTCACCAAATTCAAGACCTTTTGTTGAAACGGGTGATAAAGTTACTGAAGGTCAGGTTGTCTGCATAATTGAATCAATGAAAGTGATGAATGAAATAAAATCAACAGTATCTGGAAAGGTGGTTGATATACTTGTTGACAATGGTACAGCAGTATTAAAAGATCAGCCCCTTATTCTTGTTGAATAATTTAAAAACTGTTGAAAAGGAGTTGAAATTGTACGATATAGCAGTTATTGGCGGAGGTCCGGGTGGCTATGTTGCAGCAATTTATGCTGCTTTAAAAGGTAAAAAAGTAATTCTGTTTGAAAAAGATTATGTCGGTGGAACATGTCTTAATCGTGGTTGTATTCCTACAAAAACTCTACTTGCTTCAGCTGAAATTTTTGAAAAAATATTGAAAGCAGACACTTATGGAATAATTGTAAATTCTCCAGAACCTGATTTTAAAAAAATTTTTGAAAGAAAAAATAATGTTGTGCTTAAACTTAGACAGGGAATAGAGTTTTTACTTAAAAAAAGAAAAGTCGATATTATTTCATCAAAAGTTGAACTTACTCAAGATAAAATAATTCTGGATGAATCAGGAAATAAATATCAGGCTGAAAATATTATTATAGCAACAGGAAGTGTTCCTGTTGAACTTCCTTTTATGAAAACAGATGGTAATAAAATTCTTAACAGTAATCACGCCCTTGAACTTGATGAAAAACCAGAATCTGTTGTAATTGTGGGTGGTGGAGTTATCGGGGTAGAATTTGCAGGGTTTTATTCAGCTTTTGGAGTAAAAACAGATGTTGTTGAGATGGCTTCAGAAATTCTTCCATATTGTGATGAAGAAGTAGGGAAAAGAATGAAACTTATAATGAAAAAGAAGAAAGTCGGAATTCATACTAAAACAAGTGTAATTTCTTATAAAGAAACTGATGGCAGTATTGAACTGAATCTTAATAACGGAAAAACCTTAAATGCTGAAAAAGTTATTGTAGCAACTGGAAGAAAACCTGTTACAGAATCAATAAAAATTGATATTGAAAAAGATGGAAATTTTATTAAAACAGACCTTTATATGAGAACTTCTGTTCCTGGAATATATGCTATTGGTGATGTTACTTCAAAAATTCAACTTGCTCATGTTGCTTCAGCTCAGGCTTTGACCGCTGTTAACACAATCTGCGGAACTGAAGAAGAGTTTGATTACAGTATTATTCCGTCCTGTGTGTACAGTCATCCTGAAATATCATGGTGTGGATTGACAGAAAAACAGGCTGAAGAAAAATATGGAAAGATAAATAAAGGTTATTTCCGATTCAATGTGCTGGGAAGAGCCCAGGCTGCTGGCGAAGAAGATGGTTTTGTTAAAATAATTTCCGATAATAAAGACAACATTCTGGGTGTTTACATTATAGGAGATAAAGCAACTGAACTTATTTCTGAATCAGTATTGGCAATGAAAAATAAATTAACTGTAAGAGAATGGGGAAAAGTGATGAGACCTCATCCTACCTATTCAGAAGCTGTTATGGAAGCCTGTCATGAGCTTCACGGAGAATGTGTGCATTCTGTATAGTTCTTACAGGGAATTGAAACAATAAAAAATGGTTTAAAGGAGTATAATGTTATGAGAACACCTTTTTATGAATGTCACAAAAAATATGGCGGAAAAATTGTTGATTTTCATGGCTGGGATTTACCAATTCAGTTTGAAGGTATAGTAAAAGAACATCAAACTGTGAGAGAAAAATCAGGTCTTTTTGATGTTTCTCATATGGGAGAAATAATTATAAAAGGTCAGGAAGCTGCTAAATTTACAGATTTTATTGTTACAAACAGCGTTTATAAAATGAATATTAATGATGCAATATATACAACTATGTGCAGAAGCAATGGAACAGTAGTTGATGATCTTCTGGTTTATAAAATGAGCGAGGATGAATTTTTTCTTGTTGTGAATGCTTCAAATATTGAAAAAGATTTTAATCATATATTAAAAGAAAGCAGAAACTTTAAAACTGAAGTTATAAATGTTTCAGAAAATTATGCCCAGCTTGCAGTTCAGGGACCAACCGCAGCGTTTGTTGTAAATTCTCTTATTTCTGAAAATATATGTGTTGATGAAATTGGTTTTTTCAAATTCAGAAAAACTGTTTTTGCAGGTGTTGAAGCAATTGTGTCACGAACAGGATATACAACCGAAGATGGATTTGAAATTTACTTTACAGATTTATCTCAGGCTGAGAAAGTATGGGAAGCAATTATTGAGGCTGGTAAGGAATTTGGTTTGAAACCTATCGGATTAGGGGCAAGAGATACTTTGAGATTTGAAGGCTGTCTTATGCTTTATGGAAACGAACTTGATGATGAAACAACACCACTTGAGGCAAGATTGAACTGGGCAGTTGATTTTGAAAAAGAATTTCTTGGTAAAGAAGAACTTTTAAAGCAGAAACTTGATGGAATCAAAAAGAAACTTGTGGGTGTTGAAATAACTGAAAAAGCTGGTATTGCAAGACATGGTTATGAGGTTTTTGATAAAGACAAAAATAAAACTGGTTACGTTACTTCAGGTTCAAAATCACATACTCTTGACAGAAATCTTGCTCTGGCATATGTAAATGTTAACGTTTCAAAGCCTGGTAATGAAATATATATTAAAATCAGAGATAAATATATAATGGCAAAAGTTGTAAAAATACCATTTTATAGAAGACCTGAAAGCACTGTTGTAAAAAACTGATAAAAAACTTGACAATATATAATACATTAGGTAACAATTTTTTTATATAACTAAATTATTAGGAGGAGTTATGGCAGGAGTTCTTTATACCAAAACTCACGAATGGGTAAAGGTAAAAGGAGATGTTGCAACAATAGGTTTAACTGATTATGCACAGGGTGAATTAGGCGACATAGTTTTTGTTGAAATGCCTGAAGTTGGAACTGAATTATCAACTGGTGATTCTGTAGGAACCATCGAATCTGTTAAAACTGTTTCAGATTATTATTCTCCGGTAACTGGAGAAATTGTTGAAGTAAATGATAATCTTGAAGATGCTCCAGAAACAATAAATGAAGACCCTTCAGGTGAAGGCTGGATTTACAGAGTAAAACTTGAAGACAAAGATGAACTTGAAGATTTAATGGATGAATCAGATTATAAACAATATTTGAAAAAATTGCAGGAAGAGGAGGAGTAATGCATTTTTTCCCTCATCTGCCAGAAAATGAAATTAAAATTCTTAAAGAATTAAATGTTCAGAATATTAATGAGCTTTTTTCTGACATATCAAGTCAGAATATTAATCCTGAGCTTAAAATACCGGAAGGAATGAGTGAGCTTGAAGTTGACAGACTGCTTTCATCTAAAGCTTTAAAAAATAATATTTCAAATGTACTTTCTTTTGCTGGTGCTGGAATATATCCTCATTACGTCCCTTCCGTAATTGATGAAATTTCTGGAAGAGGGGAATACTATACAGCATACACTCCATATCAACCTGAAGTGAGTCAAGGAACTCTTCAGACTATTTATGAATTTCAGAGCTATATATGCGCACTGACAGGTCTTGATGTCGCAAATGCATCAATGTATGACGGTGCAACAGCTCTTGCTGAAGCTTGTCTTCTTGCACTTGCTAACAAAAAAGGAAAAAAAATTATATTATCAGCCGGAGTTCATCCTGAGTATAAAAAAGTTATTCAGACTTATTTAAGCTGTACTGATGCTGAGATTGAAGAAGTTGGTCTAAATGAACATGGAACAACTGATATTTCAAAACTGAAAACTATTTTAGATAAAGATACTGCGGCTGTTGTAATTTCAAATCCTAATTTTTTTGGAAATATTGAAAATGAATATAATGAATTTTTAAATCTGAAAAATGAGTTTGGATTTATTTTTATTGGTTCAGTTAATCCAGTTGCCCAGTTTGTTCTCAAAAATTCAAAACATTATGGATTTGATGTTGTTACAGGTGAAGGACAACCGCTTGGAATGTATCAAAGTTTTGGTGGACCGTGTCTTGGTTTTTTTGCTGCCAGCTCTAAATATGCAAGAAAAATGCCTGGAAGAATTGTTGGATTAACAACAGATGCTGACGGTAAAGACTGTTTTGTTCTGACTTTACAGGCTCGCGAACAGCATATAAGGAGAGATAAGGCTACCTCAAATATATGTTCAAATCAGGCCTTGTGTGCTTCAAGAGCAACTATGTACATGAGTCTTCTGGGAAAAACTGGAATGCAGAATCTTGCAGCAGTAAATTTAAAAAAATCAAGAAGATTATTATCAATTCTTGAAAAATATGGATTTAAAAAAGTTTTTTCAGCTGAGTTTTTCAATGAATTTACCGTAAGTCATAATCAGGCTGAAGATATTTACAATAAACTTCTTCAAAAAGACATTGTTCTTGGGGTTAAACTTTCAGATTTTCATGGTGGCAGTTATAATGATAAACTTCTCGTATGCTGCACTGAGAATTTCCTTGATGAGGATTTTGAAAGACTGGAAAAGTCTTTAAAAGAGGTGATTAAATGAATAGTGATAAAAAAATGATATTTCAGAAAACTTCAAAAAATACTTTTCTTTTTGAAAATATTGACAGTGAAAAAACCATTAATGAAATTCTTGGAAATGATATTATTAATGAAAATATCCCAGATTTTCCAGATGTACCTGAAAATGAGGTTGTAAGACATTATCTGAAACTGTCACAGCTGAATTTTTCAGTTGACAATGGTTTTTACCCACTTGGTTCATGTACTATGAAGTATAATCCTAAAATTAACGAAAGAGTGGCAGTCAATCCTGGTTTTTTAAACACCCATCCATATTTTGATGAAAAACATACTCAGGGAAATCTTGAATTAATGTATGAACTTGGGGAGTATCTCAAAGATATTACGGGAATGGATGCGGTTACTTTACAGCCTGTTGCCGGTGCTCATGGGGAAATGACAGGATTGCACATAATCAGAAAGTATCATGAAAAAAAAGGAAACACCCATAAAAATATTATTATAATGCCTGATTCAGCTCATGGTACTAATCCTGCCAGCGCTGCTCTGGCTGGGTTCAAAGTTGTAGAAATACCTTCAGACGAACATGGATGTATTGATATTGAAAAACTTGAAAAAGTTGTAGATGAAAATACAGCTGGATTTATGGTTACAAATCCTAATACACTGGGATTATATGATAGAAATATTATGAAGATTTCTGAAATTTTTCATAAAGTTGATGCAGTTTTATATTATGATGGTGCAAATCTTAATGCAATTATGGGAAAAGTAAAACCTGGCGACATGGGTTTTGATATTGTTCATATGAATCTTCATAAAACATTTTCAACACCACATGGTGGTGGTGGTCCGGGAAGTGGTCCTGTAACTGTTAAAAAAAGGCTGGCAGAATATCTTCCAGTTCCAGTTGTTGAAAAAAAAGAACATAATTATTTTCTGAATTTTGATAAACCTGATTCTATTGGAAGAATTCACAGTTATTATGGAAATTTTCAGGTGCTTGTAAAAGCATATTCTTATATCAGAATGTTAGGTCGTGAAGGATTAAAAAAATCCTCTGAAATGGCAGTGCTTAATGCTAATTTTATGGCAGCCCGACTAAAAGAACATTATTATCTTCCTTATGATAGAATATGTATGCATGAATTTGTTCTATCAGCTAAAAAAATAAAAAAAGATACTGGTGTGAGTGCGATGGATATAGCAAAAAGACTTCTTGATTATGGATATCATGCACCTACAATGTATTTCCCGCTGATTGTAGAGGAAGCTTTGATGATTGAACCCACTGAAACAGAAACAGTTGAAAATCTTGAAAAATTTTGCGATGTTTTAATAAAAATAAAACAGGAATGTTATGATAATCATGAACTTCTCCATCAGGCTCCTGTCAGCACTCCGATAAGAAGGACCGATGATGTAAAAGCTGCAAGACAACCAAAATTCAATTTTTTTAACGATTTTAATAATGATTAATATTTCTTTACCATTTTCAGTCAAGGTGGGACCGGGATTTGATACTTTCGCTCTCGCCTTGAACTCTTATGTAAAAGCTAAAATACTCAGTGTAGAAAAAAATTCAGAAGAAAAAGGCATTGTTTTTGAAACTTCTGGAAAAAAATGTGTTGTTACAGAAGAGTTTTTTTTTCTATGTGAGAAAGTTTTTAAGTTTTTAAAAAAAAATTATAATCTTCCTGATTATAAGATTAAAATTCAAATTATATGCGATAAAAATTACATTCCTTTTCTTAATCAGTCTGATACTTTAATGCTTCTTCTGATAAAAGTTATGGATATTACATATAATCTTAATTTTGATGATGAAAAAATATTAAAACTCTTTAAGAGAATGTCTGGTCAGATTGAATGCGGAGTGGCTTCTTATATGGGGAGTCTCGGGGTGGCAGACCGTGACAGAAAAAATTTTCTGACACTTAGATGGCCTGAGGACTGGAAAATAAAAATATTACAGGTATCAAATAAAAATAAAAATTCTGCTTATTTTAACAATCCTCAACAGGAAACAATTTCTGATGCAATTTCTAAAACTGCTTTTTTTACAGCAGCAGTATGCTCAAAAAGCAGTGAACTACTTTTTCCTTCAATACAGGATAAAATTAATTATCTATATGGCTCGGCAAATGTTCCTTTTGCTGATAAAATAAATATTATCTGCCGAACAAGCAGAATATTTGGAATATCATATCTTAAAAATGATTCAGGATTTATAATAACTGGAAAAAAATCTGAACTTGAAGACTGTGTTGAGAGAATTAAAGCATTATATGAAAGAAACAGCATAATAAACAATTTTTATTCTTTTGACTGTGAACAGAAAGGTATTAATATATGGGAAGAATAGAAATAAGAAAGTATGGAGGGTCATCACTTGCTGAAAATCATATTATTGAATCAATTATTGATTCAATTCAGCAGAGCCTTTCAGATAATCAGGACTTAAAAATTATTGTAGCTGTTTCCGCAAGGGGAAATACTACAGATAATCTGTTTGCTCAGGCAAAACCTTTTTATACAGGAAGAAAATCAGATCCTGAGCTTGCGCTTCTTGCTGCAACAGGTGAAATTCAAAGCGCTTCGATTTTTTCCATGGCGCTTTCGAAAAGAAATATATCTGCGAAAGTTCTTTTACCTTCAAACATACCTGTTTTAGTTGAAAATGACTATCTTGAAGGCAGAATTAAAAGTATAAAAAAAGAGAAAATACTTGAAAATTTAAAAAAAGTAAGTGTACTTGTTATTCCTGGTTATCAGGGAGTTGATTTAAATGGTGATGTGGCTTTACTTGGAAGAGGGGGGACAGATACTACGGCTGTTGCTGTTGCAGCGGCACTTGGTGTGGAAGAATGTAATATTTACAGTGATGTTGATGGTGTATATACCGGAGACCCGAGAGTGATTGAGAAACCCCTTAAAATAGACCATATTTCCTATGATGAGATGAAAGAAATGGCGATAAGCGGTGCAAAAGTACTTCATTATCGTGCAGTAGAAATTGCAAGAAGGTATAATATCAAGGTAAAATGTTTATCAACGTTTATAAAAAATGAAGGAACAACAGTTGGAAAGGTAAGCTCGATGGAAGAATATGAAATTACAGGGCTGGTTCACAAACTTGATGAAGCAAGAATAGAAATACTGAATACTGATTCAGGTGCTGAGGCAATGTATAAACTTTTTGCTGTAATAGATAATCTTAATGTTCCTATTGATATGTTAACACAGGTTATGGAAAACAATAAGTTTAATGTTTGTTTTACAATGCCAAAATCACTTGTGCTTCAGACAGTTTCTGCTCTTGAAAAATTAAAGAATGATATTAAATTTGAAAAAATTAACATTAACGTTGACATTGTCAAAATTTCAGTTATTGGAGAAAGATTAAGAAATAATACCCAGGCTGCAGTTAGAATAATGAGAGTTTTAAAAGAGAATAATGCAAGAATTTTTATGGTAAATTATTCTGATATTAAAATGAGTTTTGTTATTCCAGCTGAAAATTTCAGGGTTATTCTTGAAAAATTACATTGTGAGTTTTTTAAATAAATTTTTAAAAAATATTTTTATAACAGACAAAAATAAAAATCTGAAGTTTTTTCAGATTTTAATTCTGTTATTTGTGTTCAAAATTAATTCTTTATCATTAGAAATTCCAAAAGTAGTTATATATGGCGGGGTTGTTGATTATAAGATTGATGAAGAAATGGTTTATGTAAGAGATAATGCTCACATATTTTATGATGAGTTTGAAGTTTTTGCTGACAGTATTCAGATAGATATAAAAAATGATAAAGTTTTTGCTGTAGGTAATGTTGTTTTATGGCAGGGAACTGATAAGACAACAGGTGAATATCTCGAATACTCTAATAAAACAGGAAGCGGATATGTTGAAGATGGTGTTCTTGTTAGAAATGAAAGTTTTATGTATGCTGACAAAATAGAGCTTGGAGTAAGAAAAATAACTGCTGAAAATGTTATATGGACAACATGTGACCTTGATCACCCTCATTATTATATGGAAGCAAAAAAGATAGATATTTATCCTGATGAAGTTATGTGGGCTCGTGATATGAGATATGTAATAATGGGACATACTCTTATCAAGCAGAAACATTACAAAGTGGATATTAAACCTGTAAATGAAGTATTCAGACATCGATATGGATATTCCAAATCAAGAGGGTTATGGTTTAATCTGGTATATACCTATCTTGCTACAGAAGCTGCAAAAGGAAGTTTAACATATGACCATTCAACGAGGGGTTCTAAATCCCTTGCCACCTCAAACAGCTTTGTTACAAGTCAGAAATATAACGGAAGAATGACTCTAAATTCAACTCATTATTTCAGCGCTGACAAGTCCAGCTCAACCCACAGTTTTAATTTGAATAACCGTAGTAATATTAGAGATGGATCTCTGAACGTTACAACAAATCTTTTTGCAAGAAAATATGATACTGGAACTGATACAACAGATCTTGACTATAATGTTTCCTTAACAAGAAAATTACCTTCAAATCTTCTTTCTCTTTCAAGTATGACTGTTTACTGGAATGAGAAAAAAAGACTAAAAGGACCGGGAAATATGAGAGTGTTTGACAAAATCCCTGAGGTTAATTTTACATCCTCAAGATTTGATGTTTTAAATAACCATTTGAAAGTAAATTACAGTCTTCTTCTTGGTAAATATTTTGAGGGTGGGACAGACAATGTTGATGCAACAAAAGAAGAGCTCAAAATCAATTATTCATCTCAGACTTATGTGATTCCGTATTTTGGAAGATTAAATTTAACTGGAAATATTCAGAACATGCAGGACAGCAAAGGTAATGATCGTAAACAGTATTTCAACGGACTAAGTTTAAATAATACTTTTAGAAAAAAAACTCAGATTTCCATGAAATGGGATAGAAGAGACAGTTTTGGTCAATCAGCCTTTTCATATTATAATCGTGAAAAAAGTTCTATTTTCAGAAACACAATTACCCACAATGAAAATAATTTCCGTTTTACTGTGTTTTCCTATAATTATGATCTTATTAAAGGTGAGTTTATGTCAAATGCATATTCAGACATGAGATATACTGATAATAAATTTGAATTCTATACAAAAGCTGATATCGATATGAAAACGATGAGTCATTCAGATTTTTTCAGTGGCGAAAAGTTTGAAATTATATCAATTTATAACAGAATTTCATACAATTTTGATCGTTCAAGTTATCTCAGACTGACATTGCCTTATGACAGAGCTACTGGAAAAATCACATCTGTTTATAAAGAATTTTCATCAAATTTGTCAGATTTAAAAATTGGAAAAATGTTTTTGGAACTTTCAAGAGTAAATCTCAGAGTAAACTGGAGAAAAGATTTAATTTCATCTGAGACAAAAGCTCTTAATTTTGAAGCTAAAATTGATTTACATTGCTGGGAAGCTCTGATAAAATGGGACAGAAACAGAAAAGAGGGATGGCTGGAATTTTATGTTAAAGCTTTTTCTGATAAAAAACATCGTGTACAGTATGATGCTGAATCTGGAAGAATTAGACCAATTTTAAACAGAGTAAATACAG
>Ga0265293_10006057_pt1 | contig 19641 bp, 21 predicted proteins | sample Munlanlewell138R_FD_192505 | JGI IMG/M metagenome (GOLD analysis project Ga0265293, IMG submission 192505) | Leachate microbial communities from a municipal landfill in Southern Ontario, Canada - Leachate well 138R | ecosystem: Engineered > Solid waste > Landfill > Unclassified | place: Canada... | reverse complement strand
TTCAGTTGCAGAATCAACTATTAAACCTACTGTTGTTTCTTCGGCATAAACAATAATGATTCTTGTGTTTTCAGTTAACACTGTCTTGCTAAGATTAAACCTTTCTTTTAAATCAATTATTGGTACTATCTCGCCTCTTAAATTGATTACTCCTTTTACATAAGAAACGGTTCTTGGGACCCTGGTTATTTCACTCATTTTTTCAATTGTTTTTACCCTTAGTATGTCAATGCCATATTCTTCATCATCAAGCTTGAACACCACAAATTGTTTTATAGACCTTTTACCATCCATTAAGCCCCCTCCTATACTATTGAATTTGTATCTATTATTAATGCAACCTGACCATCACCTAAGATTGTTGCTCCTGCAATAGCTTTTATATTTCCTAAGTATTTACCCAGTGATTTTATAACAATTTCATGCTGTCCGATTAAGCTGTCCACTACAAGTCCCGAATTCTTTTCTCCTTTTTTAACTACAACTAAAGTTAAGTACTCTTGTTGTTCATCATTACTTTTTACATCCAGAATTCCCGCAAGCCTTATAATAGGAAGCACGTTTTCTCTGTAAAGCAATACTTCTTGACCTTGTACATTTTTTATATTTTCAGCCTTTATTGATGTTATTTCCTTGATAGAATTAAGTGGAATAGCATATTTTTCTGTACTCAGATTTACCAATAAAGCTTGTATAATAGCCAAAGTTAATGGTAACCTTATAATGAATTTACTTCCGCTATTAATAACGGATTCTACTTCAACGTTACCGCCTAGGGATTCTATTTTAGTTTTAACAACATCTAACCCAACACCTCTTCCGGATAAGTCTGAAATATTAGCAGAAGTGCTAAACCCGGGTTTAAATAAGAAACCAATTATTCCGTTATTATCCAATTCATCAGCTTCAGATTTATTGATAAGACCCAAATCTATAATTTTGCTTCTAATCTTATCCGTATTTATTCCTTTTCCATCATCCTCAACTTCGATTACAACACTATTTCCATCTTGATAAGCTCTCAGGAATAATTTGCCGTCGGCCGGTTTATTATTTCTTATTCTTTCTTCCTTGCTTTCAATACCGTGATCTATTGAGTTCCTAATAAGATGAATTAAAGGATCTCCTATCTCGTCAATTACTGTTCTATCTAATTCAGTTTCCTCTCCTGTCATGCTAAGAGTTATCTCCTTGCCGATTTCTTTGGCCAAATCTCTTACCATCCTAGGAAATCTGTTAAATACCCTTTCTATAGGTACCATTCTTACTTTCATAACCGCATCATGTAAGTTTGTGGTGATTCTCTCCAAATATTCCACTGCTTCTGTCATATTCAAATCCACGGATTGTGTTTCTATGCCTTCCAATCTTGTTTTTATAATTATTAGTTCACTAACCAGATTCATTAGGTTGTCCAATCTATTAATATCAACTCTGACAGTTTTGCCTATTTTAGCTTTTTTTATAGTTAAGTCTTGGTAATTATCGGTTTTAATTTTTAACTCTTCATCATCTATATCGGTAACTGCAGCTTCTTCAAAATCTTTAATGTTTTCTTTAATATCCGATACTTTTTCAAAAATTACTTCTTCTATCTCAGAAATTGATTCGATATCTTTCCTAATAATCTTTTCATCTTCTGATGCTACAACTGCCAACTTAAACACTCTGTCGAATTTCTCATCTTCTATGTCCTCTACTTTTGGAGATGATTTAAAAATCTCAGCATACTTTTCTAAGGTCTTAAAAATAATAAAAGCTCTTGCTGACTTTAACATACAACCTTTAGACAGAACAATTTTTATCTTATATACTTTCATTCCTTTGTCTATGGCTTTTCTAGCGAGTTCTTCATCATATTGATTGAATGAAAAATCTTCAATATAATTATCTTTTTGAAGCACACTTTCCTTATTCTCTGCTTTAATAATCACATTGCCATTGTCACCTTTATTTAAAGATTGAAGCTTATCCCTCAAGTAGTTAATCCCAATTTCAGACTCTTCCCCGCTATTTGAAATACTATCTATAGAGGTTTCCAAATAATCAAGGCACTCGAATAATACATCTATAGTGTGTGAGTTAGCTTTAAAATCTCCATTTCTCAGGGAATCCAGAACATTCTCCATTTCATGAGTCAGATTCATTATAGTTACAAATCCCATTGTGCCGGCCATACCCTTAATAGTATGGGCTACTCTAAAAATTTCATTAAGCAGCTTAACATCGTCCGGATTGGATTCCAAGCCTAATAGACTTTGATTAAGGCTTTGCAAATGCTCTTGGGATTCCTCTATAAATATCTCCAAATATTGACTTATATCCATACTCTACGCCTCCATATATTTTAGTATTTGCATAGCAATATCTTCTAAAGGTAATACAATATCAATAACGCCTGCTTGTATTGCAGACTTAGGCATACCGAATATTATACTTGTATTTTCATTTTGAGCTATCGTTTTACCACCGGCTTCTTTAATCTTCTTTATTCCTATTGTACCGTCCGCACCCATTCCTGTCATTATAACGGCTATTATATTTTTACTTCTCAAATCTGCTAATGATTCCATCATAACATTTACCGACGGTCTATGCCTATTAACTAAAGGGTTTTGATTTGTTCTTATTTCATATCCTCCGCTCTTATCGATGACTTCCATATGATACTCCCCCGGTGCAATATATGCATATCCCGGTTTTGCTGCTTCACCATTCTCCGCTTCTTTTACCCTAATATTTGATAGACCGTCTAATCTGATTGCCAGTGACTTTGTAAAACCTGCCGGCATATGTTGCACAATAAAAATTGATGCGGGAATATCCTCAGGTAACCGACAAACAACATCTTGCAGTGCCTTTGGGCCTCCGGTGGAAGTACCTATGCCTATAATATATTTAATGTCTTTGCTCTTAACCTGCAATTGGCTCTTTCTGCCGATTACACTATGTAAAGCACCTATTTCACTCGGTTTATAAATATAGCTTGATTTTACTAAATTCTTTATTTTAGATAAAAGCTCGTTTTTTAACAACTTTATATTATCTTTTATAAATATTCCTTTAGGTTTAGTAATAAAATCTGCCGCACCCAGCTCCAAGGCTTTAATCGTAGAGTCAGCCCCGACAGTAGAAAGACTTGAGAGTATTATTACAACCGGAAAAGGTTTTATTTTTTTTAATTCTTCCAAGGTTGCAAGACCATCCATTACCGGCATTTCAATATCAAGAGTAATCACATCAGGTTTTAATAACAATGTCTTTTCAATACATTCCTTACCATTCTTTGCCGTATCTATAACGTTAATCAGATTATCTGTTACTAAGATATCCGTAAGCAACCTTCTAATCAAAACAGAATCATCTACTATGAGTACTTTGATTTTTTTAGATGTAAATTGTCCCAATCAACTCAGTCCTCTTTTAAGTAATTTTCTTTGTTCATCAAAAATAAATTTTATTAGTATATCCCTATCATTACGTTTCATATTCCTAAATGCGATACCATATTCAAATAAAAACGACTTTTCTATATTAAACAATTTTCTATTTATTATTCCTTCTAAAACGAGAGTGTTGTCTTTGTCAATTTCAAATTCAAGTTCAATCAGATCATTTAAATCCATTTCAAATTTTGAGAAAAAAAGAGCACCGCCACCGCTAATATCGGACAGAATACCCTCATGATAGTTATCCATATCATCTTTTTCATTGTTATCGATTTTTTTCATCCTTATAGTTCTGGTAATTTTCAATCTATAATATCCCCGTCGTTGCGTTTTCTTTAACTCCGATACGACTTTTAATCTAATAATCGAAATCTTCCCAAACATTTTCTTAAACACTCTTGCATCAAATTCATAAACAGCTTCTTCCTTTGATATGATTATCTTTAATAATTCATCATTTCTAAAATAAACTAAACTACCTTTATATATTGGACTAAAAATATCCAAAAATCCATCATAAATATTTGCTATTTGACTAACATATTCTTTCTTTGTATTTTTTTCTTTAGATATGACATGTATCTTATCTCCAATTTTAAAATATTTTTTTAAATCCAATACAATAACCTCCAAAAAAACATAACATTAATTAAAAAACCATTTTAGCTTATTTATAAACAGTTTTATACCATATTGAGCTCCTTGTTCTTCATAATAATTATTCAAAAGTGTATCAGCTATATTCTCTATGTTTTTTGATGCCTCACTGTTTTTATTCATTAGTATAAACGGTTGTTGACTTTTAACCGCATTTTTTACATTTCTATCATTTAAAATAAATCCCAATTTATGAACCTTCATATCCAAAAATCTTTCGGAAGCCTCAGTTAATTTATTGAGCAGGTTTTTTGCTTCATCTATGTTTTCTGCTCTATTTATCAGTAGCTTAACTTCCTTTGTTTTATCCTTTTGAGATATTACTTTTATTAGGGCATATGCATCTGTAATTGCCGTTGGTTCGGGTGTGGTAACTAAAATAATTTCTTTTGCTGCGTATATAAAACTTAATACGTTATTTGAGATCCCGGCACCTGTATCAATAAAAACCAAGTCGGCTTCTTCATCTAATCTGCTTAATTGCAATAATAGATTGGCAAGTTGGTTCTTATCGATTTTTATTAAGTCTTGTATGCCTGAACCGCCGGATATAAACCTTATACCCTCGGGGCCTTCTTCAACAATCTCCAATATCTCCTTTTTATAGTTTATTACATCAGATAAACTATACTTCGGTGTTTTACCAAGCACAATATCAATATTGGACAGTCCTAAATCAGCATCAATTATTATTATTTTAAGTCCGAGTTGTGATAACCTGATACCAAGATTTATAGCTAAATTTGTTTTACCAACTCCGCCTTTACCGCTTGTAATAGTAATTACTCTTGCCGATTTCTTAGAACCTTTATCATATGTGCTTTGTTTTATTTTATTATAGTCCAAGTTGTCAAATATCTCACGTAGTTTTTCAGCTTGATCTTTCATATAATCTATCACCTAACAATGAATTAATAATTTTATTGATATCTGCAACTTCAATATCATCAGGGACATTTTGTCCTATAGTAACGTAGGACAAAGGTTTTTTTGTTAAGTATGCAGTGTTTAATATAATACCGAATGAAGATGTTTCATCGATTTTTGTAAAAAGCAATTTATAATCTTTTAAAAAACTATAACTATTGATTATCTCTTTGCAATCGGTCATTTTTGTTGTAGCGCTGATAACAAGATAAACTTGACTATCAATATTTTCGTTTAACAGGGGTTTTAACTCCATCAGCTGATATCTGTCTTTATGACTTCTGCCAGCAGTATCCACCATTATAATATCTTTTTCTCTATACTTTTTAACAGCATCCACAAATTCTAATGGCGAATAAATCACAGATAAAGGTACATTTATTATTTCGCTATATGTTCTTAATTGCTCAACTGCTGCTATACGATATGTATCGGAGGTTATAAATCCAACTTTCTTTTTTCTTGACAGGGAAAAAATAGCAGCCAATTTAGCCAAGGTTGTAGTCTTTCCTACTCCCGTAGGACCCACAAAAATCCTTACTTTTTTTGATGCATCATTGAAATCTTCGCTTTCCTTCGGAAAGTATTCCAACAAGATATTGTAAATAAAGTTTCTGACGATATTTTCGTCTTCTTGCATATGCAATGTCAAGTCAGCGTTAATTCGCTCTTTTATATCTCTAATAATCTCTTCCTCAACTTCATTTTTTCTCAGTCTGTTTAAGTATTCTTTAACAAGATCCGAATATCTATCATCATCTTCTTTAATAGTATTATAAACTTTATTTATCATAGTCTTTAGCTCACTAAACTCAGACTGCATATTATCCATTGTCATATTAACATCAATACTTGATAAAATATTTTTTTCTTTATTATCAACAAAGCTGCTATTAATATAGTTTTCCTTTTTTTGTTCAGCCTCTTTTACAGCATAGGGCTTTTTTTCATCTCGTTTTACATAATCGTCTATAGTCGCTACCACTTCAATTAATGGTCGAATAAAGAAACCGGCAATTCCTCTTTTTCTGACTTTTCTGGTGCTAATTATTATAGCATCTCTGCCTAAATCCATTTTTACTTTTTGCATCGCTTCTTGAACTGTTTCACCCATATATCTTTTTACTCTCATCAAATATTCACCATCCCAATTGATTGTACCTCAATAGAAGGATCAATCTCATTATAAGATAATACTGTTAATCCGGGTACAACCCCCTCAGTAATTCGTTTAAAATATATCCTTACCATCGGCGAAGTTAAAATAAGAGGTTGTTCGCCTATAGACATTACATTTTGCACTTCCTTCATCAAGCTGCTTGCGATGCGTTGCGAAACATCAGGGTCAACGGATAAATAAGTGCCATAATCAGTCTGTTGTATTGAATCAATTATCGTTTGTTCCAGCTTATGATCCAGTGTTATCACTTTGGATTTATTACCGTTTATAAACTGCTTTGTAATTGCGCGGGACATGGCTTGTCTGACATATTCCGTAAGCATATCCGTGTCTTTTGTAATTGAAGCGTAATCAGCCAGCGTTTCTAATATAGTCACTAAATCCCTTATTGATATATCTTCTTTTAATAAATTTGATAAAACTCTGTGCACCTCACCCAGTGAAAGAACCTTGGGGACCACCTCATCTACCAATGCGGGATACGTTTCTCTAACATTATCCAAAAGTCTTTGTACATCTTGTCTCCCCAGTAACTCTGCAGAATATCTTTTAATTATTTCAGTTAAGTGTGTCGCAATAATTGAAGGAGAATCAACTACAGTATATCCCATCATCTCCGCCTTTTCTTTTTGACTCTCACTTATCCACACGGCAGGCAAACCAAAAGCCGGTTCCACCGTTTTAACTCCCTCAAGTTCTCCTTCAGCAGTACCCGGATTCATGGCTAAAAAATTATCAAACATTATCTCGCCACTTGCAACTTCTACACTTTTTATCTTAATCAAATATTCATTAGGTTTTAATTGTATATTATCTCTGAGCCTTATTATTGGCACAACAATACCCAAATCTAAAGCACATTGCCTCCTAATCATTACAACTCTATCTAAAAGATCACCGCCTTGCTCAGAATCCGCTAATGGAATAATACCATATCCAAACTCCAATTCGATAGGATCTATCTGTAATAAAGACATAACATTTTCCGGTTTACGAATTTCATCCACTTCTATATCCTGCTCCAATATTTCTTTTTTAAATTCTGCTTCTTTTATAGTCTTTTGTAAAACAAAAGCCATAAATGCCATTAACCCGGACAGTATTAAGTTAGGAACAGCCGGTAAACCTGTAAAAGCCAACAAAAATATAATTGCCGAAACTATATATAGAGATTTTGGTTGTGTTAACAATTGCATTAATATATCTTCACCAAGATTAGAATCCGATGCTGCTCTTGTAACAATTATACCGGTAGCTGTGGAAATCAACAAAGCGGGAATTTGGCTTACTAAACCGTCACCAACGGTAAGATTGGTATATACGGAAGCAGCGGTTGAAAAATCCATACCTTTTTGTAGCATTCCAATCGCAAAGCCTGCAGTTATATTGATTATAGTAATTACTATTCCGGCTATAGCATCTCCTTTAACAAATTTACTTGCACCATCCATAGCTCCGTAAAAATCAGCTTCCCTTTGAATTTTCACTCTTCTTTCTCTGGCTTCACCCTCACTTATCAACCCGGAATTCAGGTCCGCATCAATAGCCATTTGTTTTCCCGGCATAGCATCTAAAGTAAACCTTGCCGACACCTCGGCAACTCTTTCTGCACCTTTGGTAATTACCATAAACTGAATGACCACGATTATTAAAAATATTATAATTCCTACAATAGGATTATTACCGATAACAAAATGTCCAAATGACTCAATAACTTTTCCTGCGTTGGCGTTGCCCAGTATAAGCCTTGTTGAAGAGATATTCAAGCTTAAACGAAATAAAGTAGTAACAAGAAGCAAGGATGGGAATATAGAAAATTGCAATGCTTCTTTTGTGTACATTGAGATTATTAGTATCACCAAAGATAGCGATATATTAAACGTTAATAACATATCCATTAAGAAATTTGGTATTGGAATAACTATTATTAGTACTATTCCAATAATAGCTAAGGATACAATAACATCTCCAAACTTAAATACTCTATCCATTTTGATTCTCCTTTAGACTGTAAACATAAGCCAATACCTCAGCTACCGCTTGATATAAATCCTCCGGAATTTCTTCTCCGATATCGACACTTCTAAATAATACATGTGCCAGATTCTTATTTTCAACTATAGGTATAATACTCTTATTTGCAACCTCTTTAATCCTTTGAGCAATTAAATCTTTGCCTTTTGCAAGAACATATGGTGCTTCCGCCACATCCGAGTCATATTTTATTGCAATAGCCAAATGTATTGGGTTAGTAATGATTACATCAGCTTTAGGTACATCCGCCATCATCCTTCTAAGAGATAATTGCCTTTGCTTCTCTTTTATTTTTGATTTCACTTGAGGGCTTCCTTCAATTTGTTTATATTCTTCTTTAACTTCCTGCTTAGTCATTTTTAAATTTTTCTCATACTCCCAAATTTGGAACCCGTAGTCGAATAGGGATAGTATCAGTAAGATTATTGACACTCTTAATCCTATAGAAATTATAGAATTTCCGATAAATGCAACGGAATTTTTTAAATCCATTTCCAGCAGTTTTGGAATAGAATTGTAATTATCTCTAAAAAATTTAAAAATGAAATACCCAATCAAAACAATCTTTAAAATGGCTTTTAAAAGCTCGACTATTGAATTTTTTGAAAAAAGTCTCTTAAATCCTTCTACGGGATTTAATTTGCTAAACTTTGGGGCTAATGGTTTAAGAGTGAATAAAAATCCTACCTGTAAATAATTTGCAAACATAGAAGCAAATGCGGAAACCAATAAAATCGGTATTATTAGCCTCATATATAATTCAATAGAGTAATTAAAAGTATCTTTTATGTTCCCATTTTTACTTAAATCGGGAGAATAATAATAAAGAGAGAAAAACCTGCTGAGAGCAATATTAAAATTTTGATATAAATATTTAGATAATAGCTTTATTGTCCAAAACATTGATAATAATAAAACTGCTGACACTATTTCTCTGCTTTTTGCGACCTGTCCTCTTTCTCTGGCTTCCCTTTTCCTTTTTGGCGTAGCCCTTTCAGTTTTTTCCTCCGAAAACAGTTGTAAATTAATATCTATATCATACAAATTTATCATCCTTTAGCCATGCTTTGAAGAATTACACTCATAAAGGCATATAGTTTATCAAAAATATATTCTAAGGTACTTGCAAATGCCGGTAAAATAAATATCAAAGATAAAAGCCCTACAATTATTCTTAGAGGCAAGCCGATAATAAGTACATTCATTTGCGGTACAGTCCTAGCCAATATGCCTAAAGATACTTCCGCTAATAAAACCGCCGCTATTATTGGTATACCAATTTTAAAACCTATAAGAAAAGATTCTACAAATATACTAATTAAATTGTTAGTAATGACATCCGAAAATACCAAAGCATCAATAGGTACAACAACATAACTTTTTATTAAAGCCGATAAAAAAATATGATGCCCGTTTGTTATTAACAGTATATTTAAAGCCAGCAAATATAGAAAATTTCCTAGTAAGGGTACTTGAACATTATTTATCGGATCTATTATATTTACCATACCAAAACCCACCTGTACATCTATAATTTGACCGGCAACTAAGAGCGAAGAAAACACAAGAAAAGAGACAAAGCCTAATAAAATTCCGACTAAGAACTCTTTAAAAATTAGTATCGAAAAATCTATTAAATTATAATAATTTACATTAATGTCTCCAAGACCCGGTGCAACAATAAAAGTACAAAATAATGCCAAGCCAATTTTTAAATATGTAGGCATATTCTTCCTAGAAAATACCGGACTTATAACAAAAATTGAAGTCATTCTTACAAGCACAAGTAAAAATATTAAAAACTTATTAATAAAAATATTACTCACATCATACATTATTCTACCTTATATATCGATATATATTTTCATATAAATCTATTGCAAATTCGGTCATTATATTTCCCATCCAAGGCCCAAAAATAAGCAAAGTTAAAAAAATAGTTACAATCTTGGGAATAAAAGATAATGTAGGTTCCTGTATCTGGGTTGTCGCTTGAATAATGCTTACCATTAACCCCACTAATAATGATAAACCAAGCATCGGAGCACTTACCAACAAAGCCACGGTAATAGCTCTTTGAGCCAAATCAATAATTATACCCTGATCCACTCTATCACCTCCGTTAATTAAACCCTAACAGCAGGGATTTGATAATAAGATTCCAACCGTCAACCATAACAAACAGCAGAATCTTAAAAGGTAATGATATCATAACAGGAGGCAGCATCATCATTCCCATGGACATTAAAGTACTGGCAACAACCATATCGATGATTAAAAAAGGTACATAAAGGAAAAATCCCATCTCAAAAGCTGTTTTCATTTCGGATATAATAAATGCAGGAATCAAAGAAGCAGTAGATATATCATCAAGTTCTAATGCACTTTCAATATTCCCCAACTTTAAAAAAAGGGCTAAATCTTTTTCTCTGGTGTATTTAAACATAAACCTCCTTATAGGCTCAAGAATCTTTTTAATTGCTGCTTCTTGTTCTATTTCCTGATTTACATAAGGTTGTATGGCGGTCTCATTAATTTCAGCAATTACCGGAGACATTATAAAAAAAGTGAGAAACAGTGCGAGTCCTATTAAAGCTTGATTAGGCGGCATTTGTTGAATCCCCACGGCGCTTCTTGTAAAGCTTAACACTATAATTATCCTGGTAAAAGACGTAACCATTATTAACAATGCGGGTGCCAAGGACAAAATCGTAAGCAAGAGCAATATTTGCAGGCTCAAGGCGATTTCTCCGGGTGATTCTGCAGCTTTAATATTTAAATCAATACTTGGTACAGGTATATCCGGTTGTGCAGCTACATTACCTGTAATAGCAATCAATAATATAATCGTTAACAGTATTAAAAAAAACAATTTTTTAATCATTTTTACCTCTATTTTTTATAACTTTTATTATGCTATGTATAATGCTTTCTCGTTCCTTTTCCTGTTCTTTAAAATAATATTCACTGATTCTGTCACTTTGCGTATTTTTGAATTTGGAACCTGTATCATTTTTATTTGCAATTATTGCACTCTTAATATCTTCTTCAGATAATTTATATAAAAAATTAATGTTTTTTTGTGCAGAAGATATCAAAAAGTAATCCTTCCCAATACTAATTATATAAATGTTTCTATCATATCCTAAAGACAATGTCTCAACAATCCTCATTATTTTTCTTCTGCCAAAGTTTTTTCTTGCTAAGAATTTGGATAAATAGTAACTTCCACCTAGTATAATTAAGAATACTATCAAAATATATACTATTTTCATAAGACTCATAAAAAAACTAATTTCTGAATTCTCACTCAAAGGACTACAAGAACTCAATATTATCTGATTAAAAAAAAACTTATAAAAACCATACATGAACTACCCCAATACTTTCTTTACAGCCTCAACTATTCTTTCCGGTTGAAAGGGTTTAACAATAAAATCTTTTGCACCCGCCTGTATTGCTTCTATTACCATAGCTTGTTGTCCCATAGCGGAGCACATTATTATTTTTGCAGAACTATCAATTTTCTTTATTTCCTTTACGGCTTGTATTCCATCCATCTCCGGCATTGTTATATCCATAATAACTAAATCCGGTTTTGATTCTTTAAACACATCTATTGCCTTTACGCCATTTTCAGCTTCACCTGCTATTGTAAATCCATTCTTTGTCAATACATCTTTTATCATCATTCTCATAAAAGCTGCATCATCTACGATAAGAATTCCATTTACCATTTCTATCCTCCTCGATTATGCTTATTATACTACAATTCTCTGACCAATCTTTTACTAGGGCTAACAATATCTGTTATTCTGACTCCAAAACTTTCATCAATGACAACTACTTCACCTTTTGCAATAAACTTACCATTTACAATAATATCAACAGGTTCACCGGCTAATCTGTCTAATTCTATTACACTGCCGGGTCCAAATTCTAATATTTCTTTTATCAGTTTTTTTGTACGGCCAAGTTCAACACTTACTTCCAAAGGCACATCTATTATTAAATCTATATTTTCTTTGCCGCCCTGTGCTCCGTGATTATCAAAGGATTGAAATTGCACCGGTTGAACATTAATGGGTATCGAATCCCTTTTAATATCACTGCTAATTTGGGAACTCACAACGTCAAGTTCTGCCATTTGTATATTATCTGTTTTAATTCGACTTTTTTTAGTTTTTTCCTGCTCTTTTATGTTATTTTCTTTCTCTTTCGCAGTATCTTGTTGGGACATTAGAATATAAACCATTTTTTTTGCAAAATCATAGGGTATCAATTGCATTATTTCGCTATCAATAAAACCCTTAACAATCATTTTAAAAGCAATTTTAACAACAATACCCTGATTTACTAAATCCTCGGGCAATCCATCTTCAAATCGTATAACATAGGCTTTTGGCGGTGAAATATTAATATTCTTTTTAAACATAGTTGATAAAGACGTACATGAAGAACCTACCATCTGGTTCATTGCCTCACTTATTGCACTTAAATGAAAATCGGATATTTCTTCATCAATATCCACCTGGGTGCCACCCATCATTAAATCGGTTATTATCCTTACATCATCTTCTTTTAAAACCAATAAATTTATACCTGCTAAACCTTCAGTATATTTAACCTGAACACCAACATAAGGCATTGGATATTTAACAATTAAATCATCCCAAGTCATAACGCTTACTTTGGGAGTGGTAATTGTAACTTTATTATTAAGCAATGTGGACAATGTAGTAGCAGATGTTCCCATGCTTATATTACCAATTTCCCCCAAAGCATCAATTTCTTCTGATGTCAATTCTAATATTTTATTACTTTGATCCTCCGATGAAGTATCGCTGCCTTTTAACAAAGCATCAATCTCTTCTTGGGATAACATTTCGCTCATTTTATTCAGCCTCCTTTTTTTCGACTTTTGTTACCTTAACTGCTATTTTATTTTTTTTAACACCAGGCACACCATAATATTTTAGCTTATTACCAACAAGTATTTGCATTTGATCGTTTACTGAATTATTTAAAAGTACTACATCACCTTTTTGGAGATTTATAATATCTTTAACAGTTAGATTGCAATTGCCTAAAATTACGGAAATAGGTAATATTGTTGTCTCAATTCTTTTCTCTATGTTTTTTATGCTGCTCTCGGTTATATCCTTAGAAATACCGGAAAACCAAAACCTTGTGCTTAGTTTTGATATTATCGGTTCAATAACCAGATGCGGTATGCAAATATGCATCATACCTTCTATAGAGCCTATGTTCAAACTTAATGTAATTAATGCAATAGTTTCATTAGGTGAAATTATTTGAGCAAACTGTGTATTTGTTTCAATTTTTGTTAACTTAGGTTTTAAATCTATAACATTTTTCCATGGATCTTTGAGATAATTCAGTATCTGAGCAAAAACTTTTTCAATTAGAGTCAATTCAATTTCAGTAAATCCCCTAGTCCTTTCAAAAGTATCTCCGGTTCCGCCTAAAACTCTTTCAATCATTGTAAAGCTAATACCTTGGCTAATCTCAATTAAAACTGAGCCTTTTAGGGGTAAAAAATCAACAATGCCTAAAGTAGATGGGTTAGGCATGGAATTGCTAAACTCATAATAGGTTAATTGATCCACGGATTCCACTTCTATTTGTACTAACGATCTTAAAAAACCGGATAAATAAGTTTGTAAAAGCCTTGAAAAATTTTCATGAATCATTTGTAACGTTCTAAGCTGATCCTTGGCAAATTTATTAGGTATTTTAAAATCGTAACTCTTTATTTTCCTTTCTACCTTTTTTTCTTCTTCTATTCCTTTAACGTCAAGCTCGCCTGTATTTAAAGCATTTAACAGAGCATCTATTTCGCTTTGCGACAGCACTTCAGACAAAGCTTTCACCTACCTTATTGAATAATAAATTCTCGAAAATATACATTTAAAACATCTTTCGATTTGATAATGTTTCTTATACTATCTGTTATTTCTTTCTGAAGGTTAATTTGACCCTCGGCACCATCAAAATCTTTTTCTTTTTTCGATCTTAATATCAGGTATATTTCGTTCCTAATCTCTGATTCTCGGGCTTTTACTAATTCTTCAATCTTTTTATTTGCTAATTCTACTTCTATTACCGTCTTTAAAATTTTCTTGCTGTCTTTTATATTTGTAACAAAAGATTCATCAAACCCATACATGACTATTTTTTTATTAATTTTAATAGCTTTTTCTTTTGAATCCGGTATTTTTGTCGTTACAATGATAAAAACGATACCTAAGATAATCAGAATTAAAAGAACAACCGCAATTATTATCAAAAGCATTTTTTTATTCATATATAAATCCTCCAATATTTCTAATTGAGACTTCCTCGACTTCTTTTCTCAATATTACTATATCTACCCTACGATTGTTTTGCCTTCCTGTAGGTGTCTCGTTCGTATCTATCGGGTGGTACTCACCATAACCTGCCGCAGAAATCCGCCAAGGTTCAATATCGTTTAATTCAATTATATATTTAACTACATTTACTGCTCTTGTAGTCGATAATTCCCAATTTGAGGGAAACTTGCTGGTACTTATCGGTACATTGTCTGTATGACCTTCTATCCTCATAGGTTTGCCGCTATCCTTTATCACATCTGATATCATATTGATTATGTACTTGGCATCATTTTTGATTTCAGCCCTGCCAAAATCGAACAACACCGTATCTAAAAATCTGATAAGCAAACCTCTTTCGTCAATGCTAAGTGTAACACTATTTTCCAGACCATTCTCTTCCAAAAATTCTTTCAATTCTTGATAAATCTTTTTAAACTCTTCCTGTTCTTCTTCTATGACGTCTCCGGGTAAAGTTGTTTCAATTTCTTTCATTTCAACGATTATCCCCGAATCCAATACGCCTAAAGAACCTTTCATAGAAGTAATTATTGCTTTAAATTTTTGATTATCTATTGTAGACATTGAAAATAGCAAAACAAAAAAGCATAACAACAAAGTGACTAAATCACCATATGTAGTCATCCATGCAGGTGAACCACTGCTTCCTTCCGGTTTTTTTTTTCTTCTTGCCATTTTTATTCTTCTCCTTCATCCTCTTCATTTTTCTTTTTCATATTATTTCTCAATCTGGGAGATAAAAATGCTTTTAGTTTTTCTTCGATAATCCTTGGATTTTCGCCTGCTTGAATAGATAACATACCTTCTAAAGTAACTTCTTTCAACAATATTTCTTGAGAACTCCTGATTTTCAACTTATTTACAACAGGAATACAAAATAAATTTGCTATCAATGAACCATAAAAAGTGGTTACTATAGCAACAGCCATATTCGGTCCCACAGAAGACGGATCCTTGAGGTTTGCCAACATATTTATTAATCCTATTAAAGTTCCAATCATACCAAACCCGGGGCCTAGTGTACCCATAGTCTCGAATACATTTTGATTTCCCCCATGTCTTTCTTCTATAAAAGCCAATTCTGTTTCTAAAATATTTCGTACCAACTCCGGATCGGTTCCATCAACAATAAGCATAATCCCCTTTTGCAAAAACTCATCCTTAATCTCCAGTACAGCTTCTTCTAAAGCTAATAATCCGTCTTTTCTGGCTATATTCGCTAAATCAATAATTGTTTTTATAACGGTATCCGCATTGAATTCTCTATAAAAAAATACATGTCTCAATGCAATAAAGCCTTCCTTTAAACTGCTTACAGGAAATGCAAATGTTGTTGCGGCAAAAGTACCGCCAAAGGTTATAAGCACGGAATAAAAATCAACATAGCCCATAATATTACCGCTGCCAACAATCGTATAAACTATAAAGAAAATTCCTAATACCAAACCGCCAAAAGATGCAAAATCCAATTATGTCACCTCTTTTCAAGCATTATAATTCACGTTTTACTATTTCCGGGAGATCATTCACTTTCTTCTTAAACTCAATAATTCTCTTAATCACTTCTTCCACTGATTCAACAACAATAAACTTTTTGCCGTCTCTTAATGTAATAACCGTATCCGGTGTTTCTTCCAATGTCTCTATCAATTCAAAATTAATATAGTATTCTTTCTTATTCAACCTTGTAACTTTAATCATATATTCACATCCTTTTATAACAGCCCCCGGGCAGCAGCCCAGGGGCTGTTAGGAATTACCGTTTCATATTTACCAGTTCTTGCAGCATTTCATCAGATGTAGTTATAATTCTGGAGTTTGCCTGAAAACCCCTTTGTGTGCTTATCATATCCGTAAATTCTCTTGATATATCAACATTGGACATTTCCAGTGTTCCGGGATTTAGCGCCCCTAAACCGCTGCTTCCCGGTAGTCCATAGATAGCATCACCGGAGTTAGGTGTCACTTGGTACATATTTTCTGTAGTTTTTTCCAAGCCTGCGGGGTTTTTAAAAACCGCTAAAGCTAATTGTCCTATAACCCTGCTCTGCCCGTTTGTAAAGATGCCGTATATCTCTCCTGTAGGACCTATGCTGAAGGTATCCAAATATCCTTGTTTATAACCGTTTTTACTTGATACTGAGGCATTGGATTCATTGCTGAAAGCTGTGAGCTGGGATAAATCAACAGTAACATCAAACTTACCAGAACCATTTTTACCCGAGATGCTTAAACCGAGAGATTTTATAGATGCAACAGCTAATGTACCGTCAGTATTAAATTCTATTTCCCTAACTAATTCTGCAAAAGTGGGCTCTTGGGTCGGATTTGCAGCAGTGCTAAAAAATTCGCCAGTTTCTAAATTTTGTACAATTACACCCCATTTACTGGCTTTATCAGGATCTGTACTTCCATCAATACCAATTCCAGTGCTATCCAATCCCCTCACAAAAATAAATTTTATATTATGCTGTCCGCCCAAACTGTCATAAAAAGTTGAGGTAGTTTCTCTATATTCGATTTCTGCCGGCAAATTTAATTCAGCAATCTGTGGTGTTTTTAAAGAACTCGCTTTCGTTATATATAAGCCTTCCAAACTGATACCATCACCAATCATAGCCAAGTTATTATTCAAATTCCCCGTGAAAGTAGCTTCATCAGTGGCTTTCGCCGGAAAAGACTTTGATTTGGAAATCTGCAGCCCTTCCATAACACCCTTTAACACGGTTTTACCCCCTGTATTTTTAGCTTCATCTTCCATATATCCTAGAACCCTATAACCATTTGAAGCAACTAAATTTCCTTCTTCATCCAAGGAAAAGTTACCGGCTCTGGTATAAGCTCTGCTTAAAAAATCATCACTATTAGACAGTATAAAGAATCCGTCTCCGTTTATCGCTATATCCGTATTATTATCTGTCCTTTGTACTGCTCCTCTTTCATGAAATGTATCAATGGATGAAAGAGAAATACCCAAACCTACTTGTTGCGGGTTTGTACCTCCTCTTCCCAACTGCGAAGAGCCTGCGCCTTTTATCGTTTGGCTGAACACTTCTTGGAAATTGGCTCTTTCACTTTTAAAACCGACAGTATTTACATTGGCTATATTGTTACCTATAACATCCATTTTCAGTTGGTGAGCTCTAAGCCCCGATACACCTGAAAACATTGATCTCATCATATTAAAATCGACCTCCAATATATGCTTTATTTTCCCTTTCTCCGTCACTCAAAAGGGTTAAGCCTCCTATAAAAGGTCCGGCTTAAATAATTATAGCTCCGTCAATATTTGTAAAAATCTTATCTCGCAAGGACTCTTCCGTTGTTGCGGTGATTACGGTTTTGTTTTTTGTATTTGCAATCAAAGCCGTATTTCCCATAATTATCAAGGTGTCCTTCAAACCTTTTTGTGCTGCCTTTTCAACCGCATTGTTAATATTCTTTATATCCTGTGTTGTAAATTCAATTTTTCTTTTTTCTAATCTTTCCTGAGCATGCTTAGAGAACTTAACATTTTGTTCTTTGCTTATAACCTTATCCAAAACCTCATCGAAGCTTATCCCTTTACTTCCTTTGGGCTTGTCCGGTGTTTCAACAGAAGTTTTTGGTTTCACAATAGGTATCATAGTTCTGTTAATGTTTAATTTATAATCATTCATTATATCACCTCTAAGCAATATATCATTCTACTTCATAGATTTCATCTAATGTTATATATTTCTCTCCGATTCTCAGTTGTATTTTTCCGTCGCTGCTTTTAATAGAATCCACAATCCCTTCAACTTCCATATCTCCTTGCCTAGCTTTTACCATCTTCCCCAGCATGGAATAACCTATATTGAATTTTAAACTTTGATTTAGTACTTCCGTTTGCTCTAATGGCGAGATTAAATCAGTTACTTCTTTAACATTCTCGTAAGGTATTTCCCTATCCTTTACCACTAAATAAATATTGTTTCCTTCTACTCTTACTTTTTCAACAATACCTATAATATCTACTGGTTTATCTGTTTCATCTTTAATTGTCGCACTTATAAGTTTATTTACCATGCTATATGCCGAATTCATCTTCGTTATTTTATTCGAGTTCTGTGCCTGCTCCAAAGTGCTGAATTGTGCCATTTGGGCTATAAATTCTTTGTCTTCCATTGGCTGAAGCGGATTTTGATATCTGAGTTGTGTTACTAAAAGATTCAAAAAAGCATCTTTATCTAACATATTTTTATATTCTTTTGTTTCATTGGAACTTGGAATATATGTCCCACCTGAATTCACGCTGCTTATTGCCATATTTGCCACCTCCTAAACTTTAATATCCAAGATACCCTCCTCTATTGAATAAGGATTGACTTTATCCTGATAATAATCTATATCTTCAATTTCCATACTCTTTAATCCTTTATGTCGAAGAATACTTTTCCGTCGGTTGTTTTCATTATTATGCCACTTTCTTTCGTTTCCAACGGAAACACTTAAACTATGAACATTGATACCCCGTTCTCGTAATGAACCCTTTAGTTCAGAAAAGTTTGATTCAATTATTTCTTTTACATGATTGTTCTCAGCAGTAAACTTTGCTATAATCTCCCCTTTATTAAGTACAATCTTTAGTAACAGCTTCCCAAGATTTTCAGGTTTTAGTTGAATTTTAATTTCTGAAAAGTCTTCTTTCGAAACAAGTCTGATTTTACCCGTTATTTGTTCAAACACGTCTTCTTTCAGGGCTGCAATTTGTTTTGCTACAGTTTCAAATTTTTGATTGCTTGGAAAATCAATTCCCGCACCTTTGTCAATTATAGGAATGTCTTCTTCATAGCCTTTTATACCGGCAAAATCATTTTCCTCATTATCCTTTTCTAAAACAATATCCGGAATGGTTTTTTCTTTCCCATCAAAACTTACAATATCAATTTCCTTTTCATTTGTTGTATCTTTCTTTTTAATACCTTCCTTCTCCATCAGGACTCCAAAATCCACTTCCGGAGGCTCCATAGCCTTA
>Ga0265293_10006056_pt1 | contig 19642 bp, 18 predicted proteins | sample Munlanlewell138R_FD_192505 | JGI IMG/M metagenome (GOLD analysis project Ga0265293, IMG submission 192505) | Leachate microbial communities from a municipal landfill in Southern Ontario, Canada - Leachate well 138R | ecosystem: Engineered > Solid waste > Landfill > Unclassified | place: Canada... | reverse complement strand
AGGCGGCGGTGCTAGGCGTTCGTGGTTTTGAACCGAAATGGCGCGCCCGGAACGATTCGAACGTCCGACCCTCAGATTCGTAGTCTGATGCTCTATCCAGCTGAGCTACGGGCGCGTTGGAAGCGGGCACATAAGAGGCTCAGCCGGGGTTGGCAAGCGCGTTGTTCGCTTTTCGCAGACTTTGCCACAGCGGATAGTCGAGCGGCGGCATCGCCAGGGCGCCCACGGCGTCCAGATCGCACCACGCGATGGCGGCGGCATCAAGCGCCTGGGGTTCTCCACGCCAGAGGCGGCAACTGTAAAGAAGAATGACAACCGGCGAATCGCCCCCTTGCCCATGGCCTGACGCGAATCCCATCGGGGAAAGATCGCCGGGTTCGATGGCCACGCCCAGCTCCTCCTTGATTTCCCGCACGGCCGCGGATTCCGGCGATTCTCCGGCCTCCACCTTGCCGCCGGGAAACTCCCACAACCCGCCATGCGCCCGATCCGCCCGCCTCTGTTGCATGAGCACGCGGCCCTGCCCGTCCAGAAGCGCGACGGCAACGACCAGGACAAGTGTCGAAAAATTTTTCAAACCGTTAGTCTTTCTAAACCAAATGTTAACTCACGTCCGCGAAATCTTGAACAAGGATCGCCAGTATTGGAAGCACCATGTCCATATCGAACCAGTTGAAGAAGCTGATCTCTTGCGAGCGCGGAGCGACGGCGATCGAATATGGCCTCATCCTGTGTCTGATCGTGATCGCGATCATGGCGTCTTTGCAAACCCTGGCGTCGGAAGTCATCACGACATGGTCAACCGTCAGTGAAAAGGGCGTCGATGCCATGAACGGCCCTTAAGTATTTATCAACACATACGCTTTAATCGGGAAATCGTCCGAACGGCGAATTGCAAGACGGACCGGGTAATTGAAGACTACAAAAACCAGGAGACTGTCATGACGTTCATCAAGAATTTTTATCGCAACGAAGAAGGCGCCACGGCTATCGAATACGGCCTGATCGCCGCTCTTATCGCCATCGCCGCGATCGCCGCCATGCAGAGCCTCGGTTCGCAGCTGAACACGACGTTCACGACCGTGAGCGACAAGCTCGAGGCGAACAACACCGTCACTGAAGGCTAAGCCTAGCCTGTCATGAACGAGAGGGCGGCGGGGAAACCCGCCGCCCTTTTCGTATGCGTGCCGCACGTATTCGGGCATATTCTGCCCTCCCCTGAAGGGGAGGGGAATCCTGGCCCATGGCCTCAAGCCGGTTCCGGCACGCGCTCCACGTCGATCTCGTCCTCGTGGCCGCGCGCCCGCGCCAGTTCATAGGCGGACTGCATCCGCATGAGCGTGTCGGCCTTCACACCGAAGGCCGTCTCGAACCGGATCGCCATCTCGGCCGACAGCCCCGCCCGGCCGTTGAGCAGGGCGCTCATCTGCTGCCTGCTGACCTTGAGATGATCGGCCACGCCCGTGACGGTGAAGCCGTATGGCTCGACGATCTCCGTCTTGAGCCAGTCTCCGGGATGGACATAAAGCGAGGGGTGCATTTCAAGACCCATGATAATCCTCCAAGTCCATATCCACGATGGCGCCGTCATCATTCAATCGGAACGTCATCCGCCAGTTGCGCGTAACCCACATTGACCACGTGCCGACACGATCTCCGGTCATCTGACGAAAGTTGTCACGCTCTCTTCAATAGGTGACGATCTTCACCTTCTGCCCCGCCTGCAACGTGCTGTTGGCGGCAAGCCCATTGAGCACCAGGAACCGTTCCAGCGCCATGTCGGTATAGGCCATCCTGGCCGCGAGCGACTGGATCGTGTCGCCGGCCTTTACAGCCACCACCTGAAGCCGGCGCGGCTGCACGTTGGCGGCCTCGCCCGCGTTCAACCGGCGCATGGAACTGAACATCGGATTGAACGTCGATGCCTGCCCCGCCGCGGTGATGGTCAGGAAGTGGAATGCCTGATCCTTGGCGAACTCATAGGCGAAAACCACGACGTCGACTTGCCCGCCGCTGGTCTGCGCCCGCGCGGCGGCATAGGCGGCGGGGATGCCGTTCACTGTCGTGCGCGAGATCGACGGGGCGGCCACCGTCTGCTGGTTGCCCTGCGACAGCGCGGCAAAGGCGTTGCGGACATATTGTTCGAGGTCGCCCGAATAGGCCGCGCCCGTGAACTCGCCCTTGCCCGACTGGCCGCTGATCGTGACGGACTGCGTGCCGTTCACCAGGAAGAATCCGTTCGGCGCCTGAAACGCGAATCGCAGATCGGGGTGCGTGAAGTTGCGGCCCTCGACGATGCCCTGCCGGGGATCGTCGCCGTACATCAGGCCGTCCACGCCGCTCAGGAACACATCGCGGTTGACGTTGCCCCTCGCGTTCGATCCCGCCTTGCCGAGCGCGGCGCGCACGCGCGAGGCAGGATCGGGGTGAGTCGAGGCCCATTCGGGCACGCGGTTGGCCGTCCCGCCCATCAGCCGGGCTTCCAGCGCGTTCTGATTCGCCAGGCTTTGCAGCACGGTGGACATGGCGCGCGGATCGTATCCCGCCCGCTGGAGATAAGTGATGCCGAGGTTATCCGCCTGCGTTTCCTGCGAACGCGAGTAGCGCAGCGTCAGCAATTGCGACCCTTGCGTGAAGACCTGCTGGCCCAGTTGCCCCAACTGACTGTCGCCGAGCAGGACGCCGGAGAGCACCGCGCCCAGCACGCCGATCACGGAATTGCGAGTCGCCTGCTTTTGTCGCTTGTCCGCGTGGCGCGCGGCGACGTGCCCCACTTCATGCCCCAGCACGGCGGCAAGCTCCGCCTCGTTGTTCATCAGAGCGACGAGCTGGCGCGTGGTGTAGACATAGCCGCCCGGTATCGCGAAAGCGTTGTTCACCGGCGAGTTGAGCAGCGTGACCGTGAAGTCGCTGCGCGCGTTGCCGAGGCCGGACTGCACGGCGATGTTGCGCCCCACGCCGACCACGTAATCCGCCTGGCGCCCGGAAACCGCGCCGCCGAATTCCGCCAGAAGCTGCGGGTGCGCCTTCGCACCCTGCGCCTTGTCGGCGGCGCTGATGGTCTGCACCGCGGCCTGCGCGTCCGCCGGTCCCGTCGCGGCGAAGGGCAGAGTCGTTCCCGCCAGGATGCCCGCGAGGGCCAGGGACCGGCGCATGATCGTGTTCCTCTTCGCTTTCATCGACATCTCCTGTCCGTCCTCATGCACAAGCGCTCCATTTCCCGTTTGGTTGCGATCCGTCAGACCGTGCTTTTGGCCAGAGGATGCTTTTCATTGACGAGCGCGACAAGCCGGGCGCTGTCCACATGCGTATAGAGTTCCGTCGTCGCGATGTCAGCATGGCCCAGCAGGGTTTGCAGCACACGCAAATCCGCGCCGCCTTCCAGCAGATGCGTGGCGAAGGCATGGCGCAGGACGTGGGGAGAAACCTTTGCCGGGTCCAGCCCGGCGCGCAGGGCAAGGGCACGCAGAAGCTGGAACAGGCGGATTCGCGTGAGATGCCCTCCCGCTCCGCGCGAGGGGAACAGATGGCGCGACACCCCTGCCCGCCCATTGTCCCGGCGCATCGTCTCAACCCGCACCGCGAGCCAACGGGACAAGGCCTGACGCGCGCGGCCGCTGATCGGCACCATGCGCTGCTGGCCGCCCTTGCCCGTCACGGTGAGGAACGGCGCATCGCGCGGCGCGGCGTTGAGGGGAAGCGAGACAAGCTCCGACGCGCGCAGGCCCGAGCCATAGAGCAATTCCAGCAGCACCAGCATCCGCACGCCGTCCGGCCTTTCCGCTTGCGCTTCTTCCTCCGCCTGCCGGAGCAGCAATGCCACTTCCGCATGGTTCAGCAGGCGCGGCAAGGGCCGCCGGGTGCGCGGGCGCGGCAAGGCGTGCGACGGATCGTCCTCGCGAATGCCTTCGTCCATCAGAAAGCCGAAGAACTGCCGGATCGCGGAGCATTTGCGGGCGAGGCTCGACGGCGCGAGGCCGGACCACAACGCGCCCAGCCTGCCAATGGCATCGGGCGTGGCGGCGGCAAGATCGCCTTCCGCCTCGCTCAGCGCCGCTTCCGCGCTTTCCAGATCGCGGCGATAGGCGGCCAGCGTATTAGGCGACGCGCCGCGCTGGGCGGCCATCATGGCAAGGAAGGCGTCTATCCGCGCCGAAATGGCGTTCAGCCCCGCGCCACGGCTTCCGCCGCGATCATCCGCGCTTCGGCCTCAAGCCCCACTTTCCGCAAGGCTGAAACGATATGGAACAGGTGGAGCGCGGTCATCCGCTGCCACCCGTCGCCCTGCATCCCCGCGCCCGCCAGCAGCGCGACGAGAGCAGGGTTGCGCACTTCGGCGGCCTTGTCGATCATCCGGGTCCATTTGGTCTGGCGGTTGAGGTCGATCCCGATATCGCCCGCCAGATCCTTCGCAGCGGAGGGAGACAGGCGGCCCAGCCCGGCCAGCCCCGCCACCAGGAACGCGGACTTGCGGGCATCGGCGCTGCCGTCGTCGCTATGAAAGGCGGAAACCGGCCCGCTGCCCGCTTCGCCTCCGCCCGGCGCGGCCAGCGCCAGCAGCGCCCAGCCGAGGCTGCCCTGCTCCGCCACGTTCGCCCAGCGCGCGGCGTTGCGATCCAGCCCCGCCGTCAGCATCGACGCGATCAACTCTCCCGAATCGTCGGCCAGCGCCTCGCTCACCGGCATCCGCGCGGCGGCATAGGCCGTCAGCACCATACGCGAATAGCGCGCATCCGCCGCGCCCGTATCCCACAGCTTGCGGATGGCAGTCATGCGCGCCTGAGTCTCCGCCGCCACATAGGCATCGCGCAACGCCTTCGCGCGATCGGCCCAGTCCCCCGCCGCGGTATCGGGATCGGCATGGATCTGGCTGTAGAGATCGACCATGGCGGCGCTGGACAGGATACCGGCCCCGGCGGCATGTTCGGCGGCCCTGGCGCGCGCGGTGAGCCCCGCCATCGGCGCGACGGCCGTGATGCTGTCATAGCGGATGCCCGCGCCGTTAAGCAGCTTGTCCGGCGGCGTCAGCCCGACCGCCAGCGCCAGCGTGTAGCGCCACGGCGTCAGGTCGTTCACGTTGTCCCATTCGATCGTCACGGCGCGGCGGGATTTTCCGGCCGCGCCCGCGTATTTCTGGGCCAGCAGCAAGTCGATGCGCGGCATGGCGCTCTGGCCGAGCTGGCGGTCCAGCCGCGAAAGCGCGGCGGCGCCCTCGCCCCGGAACGCGGCGCAGATCGCGCTGGCGGCGTCCCGGCGCGGGTCTTTCTCCGTATTGCCGACGATGAGCAGCATGGGGCACATGCCGGTATAGTCCGCCGTCTCGACATAGGCGTCGAACGCCGCGTTCGACAGCAGCGGCGAATAGTTCGCCGTATCGACATCCTGCACCACGGCGCGGGCGGCCTCGCCCTCGCCCATGCGGAGCAGCAACCCCGCGCGCAGGGCGGCGAAATCGGCCGGATTCATGCCTTGCGGCGCGTCCAGCCGCGACACCAGCGCCCGGCGCAGCAGGATATGCCCCCAGCGCGACACCATCCGCCCGGAATTACGCGCCAGCAACGCGTTCACCAGCCCGGCGTCCTGCCGGGCGAGCAAGCCCGGCGGCATCCCGCCCTCGTCCACCGCGAGAATGCCCACCTGCCGCATGGACCGGCGCGCGGCGGGCGGAATGTCCGCCCTGGGCTTGAGCCCAAGCGTGTCTTCCAGCTCTTCGGGCGTCATGCGCGCCAGTTCATCGAGCGACGGCAGCTTCCGGGTATCCGCCGATGCGGAGTCGGCCCCGTCCTCGGATGCCGTCTCAGAAGCGGTTCCGACGGACTGAACGACGGGCGTGGAAACGGACGAAGCCGCGCCGCTGCCCGGCGATGGCCGCTCCGCTTGCGGCGCTGCCCTGGCGCTGGGCGGCGCGGGCTCCGGCGCGGCGGGGCGATCGAAGCCCGGCGGCAGCAGCGATTCGGGCGCATCCTGCGCCATGACCCATACGGATGTGAGCGCGAGCGCCGCCCCCGCGATCAACCGCCCGGCGGTCAGCCCTCTCCCTTTCCGTCGCGGGGCCTTCATCCCGCGCCTCCCGGCACGGCAACCGGCTGAACCATGGTGCGGACAGACTCCCTTCCGCCGTCGATAAACGCCCAGACCAGGAGCGCCAGAACGAGAAGCAAAACAGCAGCGGCCAGCCAGATCAGGCGCATCGATAAAACCAACTCTCGCTTCTTTCCCTGCCAGCCGCACTTGCACCGCCGATTAGCGCAACTATAGGCGGCCCTGCAATGGAAGTCGACGAAACCCCGCTTTCGGGCGCGCGAATCGATGCGCTGGCACGGCGGATCGATCAGCCCATCGTGCTGATCGGCATGATGGGCGTCGGCAAGTCCAGTGTCGGCAAGCGCCTTGCCGCCCAGCTTCATTGCCCGTTCGTCGATGCCGACGACGAGATAGAGCGCGCCGCCCGGATGACGATTCCCGAAATCTTCGCCACTTACGGCGAACCCGCGTTCCGCGACGGTGAACGCCGGGTGATCGCGCGGCTGATGGAAAACCACAACCGGCGCAAGGTGATCGCCACGGGCGGCGGCGCGTTCTGCAACCCGGAAACCCGCGCGCTGATTCTGCGTTCAGGCATTGCGGTCTGGCTGGACAGCGATGTGGACACTCTGCTGGAACGCACGGGGCGCAAGGACAACCGCCCTCTGCTGCAACAGGGCGACCCGCGCGAAGTGCTCACCCGGCTGCGCAACGAGCGCAAGGAAGCCTATGAACAGGCGCCGATCCATGTGTTCAGCGCGAACGGCCCTCATTCGCGGACAGTGGACAAGGTTCTGAAAGGTATCGAAGCGTGGCTGTGATCCCGGTGGACATCGCGGGCCGTCCCTACGAAGTGCGGGTGGGCGGCGGATTGCTGGCGGAAATGGTGGAGCATTGCCGGGGCCGCCTGCGCAAGCGCACGGTGCCGGTAGTGACCGACGCCAATGTCCACGCCGCATGGGGCGAGGTGGTGGAAATGGCCCTCCGCGACGCGGGGCACGAACCGCACTGGCGGATTCTGCCGCCAGGGGAAGGCACCAAGAGCTGGGACCAGCTTGCCGCGACGGTGGACTGGCTGCTGGCGCAGGAAGTGGAGCGCGGCGACCACATCCTCGCGCTCGGCGGCGGCGTGATCGGCGACCTCACTGGCTTTGCTGCCGCGATCGTGAAGCGCGGCTGCCATTTCATCCAGTTACCGACGACTTTGCTCGCGCAAGTCGATTCGAGTGTCGGCGGCAAGACGGCGATCAACACTCCGGCGGGCAAGAACCTTGTCGGCGCGTTCCATCAGCCGTCGCTGGTCCTGGCGGACCTCGCCGCGCTCGACACCTTGCCGGAGCGGGAACTGCGCGCGGGTTATGCCGAAGTCGTGAAATACGGCCTCATCGCCGATGCGGATTTCTTCGCCTGGTGCGATACGAACGGCGCCGCCATGCTGGCGGGCGACGCGGCACTGCGCGAATATGCCGTGGCGCACAGCGTCGCCGCCAAGGCGCGGATCGTCGCCGCCGACGAGCGCGAGACGACCGGCACGCGCGCGCTGCTCAACCTGGGCCACACCTTCGGTCACGCCCTGGAAGCGGAAACGGGATTCTCGGACGCCCTCCTGCATGGCGAAGCCGTGGCGCTCGGCATGGTGCTCGCGGCGCGCTATTCCGCCCGGCGCGGACTGATGCCGAGGGCCAGCGCCGAGCATGTCGCGCACCACATCGCGCAAGCGGGCCTGCCCGCCGACCTGCCGTCGCTGAAACTCGATTGCGACGGCCGCGCGCTGGTCGCGCACATGCTGCACGACAAGAAGATGGACGCGGGCACGCTGCCGTTCCTCCTGATGAAAGGTATCGGCGAGACTTTTCTGGCGAAGGACGTGGACCTTGGCGACGTCGGCGCGTTCCTCGACGCGGAACTGGGGGCCTGAGGCAAAGTCTCCCGGCGCACTTTCCATTGGCGGATCGCCACGCCATTGCTAACAAGCCTGTCAGCTATCTGACAGGACACCTCCATGACGACCGCCGAAGCGACTCCCGCGATCGACCCTGAACTTGTGGAGAGCGCGGCGCATGATCGCGCCTTTTTAGGCCATCCCAAGGGGCTGGGATACCTTTCCGTCGTCGAAGGCTGCGAACGGTTCTCCTATTACTCCATGCAGACGCTGCTGGTGCTCTACATGGTCAATTACCTGCTGCTGCCGGGCCAGGAAGAGAGCGTCATCGGCCTCTCGTGGCTGAAAGACGGCTGGTATGCCGGGCTTTCGGGGCAACCGCTCGCTTCCGCCATTTTCGGCGACTACACCGCGCTCGTCTATCTGACGCCCATTCTCGGCGGCGTGCTGGCCGACAGGTTCCTCGGCCGCCGCATGGCATTGATCCTCGGCGGCCTCATCATGGCGCTGGGGCACTTCCTCATGGCGTTCGAGGGCGCCTTCCTCTTCGCGCTGCTGACGCTGGTAGTCGGCGTCGGGCTGTTCAAGGGCAACATCGCCACGCAAGTGGGCGAGCTTTACAACGAGAACGACTTGCGCCGCGCGATGGCGTTCCAGATCTTCTACATCGCCATTCAGGTGAGCGTGATCGCCGCTCCGCTCGTTTCCGGCACGCTGGGCGAGAAAGTGGGGTGGCACTGGGGCTTCGGCTCGGCGGGCGTGGTCATGGTCATCGGTTTGCTGATCTATCTGGGCGGGCAGCGTTACCTGCCGCCGGGCGCGCCCCCTGCCCGGCGCGAAAAGGCGCAGCCGCGGCCGAAGCTGGAACGGCACGAATGGGGCCGCCTCGGCGCGCTGCTGGCGCTGATCCCGATCCTGGCCGTGGGGCTGTTGCAGAATCAGGAGATCTTCAACGCCTATCTGGTCTGGGCGGACCAGCACTTCCAGTTGACGTTCTTCGGACAGACCGTGCCGACAAGCTGGATGATCACCGTGGACGCGACCTGCTCGTTCACCATGCTGGTGGCCGTGACGGCGTTCTGGAAATGGTATGGCGCGCGCCGCAAGGAGCCGGACGAACTGGGCAAGATGATTATCGGCTCCCTGTTCACTCTGGCCGGCGGGATGTGCCTCGTCATCGCGGCGGCGACGCAAGGATCCGGCAAGATCGGCCTGTTCTGGCCGGTGATGTTCCATCTGCTCAACAGCATCGGCTTCGGCCATGTCCTGCCCGTCAGCCTGGCGCTGTTCACCAAGCTGGCGCCCAAGGCCATCACCGCGACCGTGATCGGTATCTACTATCTGGCCTTCTTCGCGGCGAACAAGATCACCGGCACCGTGGGCGGCTGGTATTCGACGATGGACACCACGCAGTTCTGGCTGCTGCATGTCGCGGCGACAGGCGTGTCGCTAGTGGCGTTCGTGATCTACAAACTCGTGCTGTCGCACGGCACATCCCGCCGACCTGAAGGGAAACCGGCATGAAATCAAATGGACTGGCATGGCTGGGAGCAGCCATCGCACTGTCGGCGCAGGTGCCCGCCATGGCCGCCGAAGCACCGGATTCCGCGGACCTGCGCGAAATCGACGCCCTGACCGAACCGTTCATCAAAGGGCTCACTGGCGGCGACGCCAAAGGCGCCATCGCCACGCTGTTCAGCCACAGCGCCATAATGCAGTCGAAGACCGCCGATATCTCTTTCCTCGGCGCGCAGGCGGAAGCCGCCATCGGGGCCTATGGGCCGATCCGGGCCTGCATCCTCAACGAAACGAAAAACAGCAGCAGGTGGTCGCTGACCCGGCTCTACATCTGCCAGCACGACAAGTTCCTGACGCGCTGGCTTATCACCATGTTCAAGGCGCCGGGCGGCTGGCAGGCGGCGACGATCCGCTTCGACGACAAGTTCGGCGATGCCATAGGAGAATAAGCACAACGTCCGGCACGAGGCCTGCGGCGTAAGGATCACTTGCCCCGCACGTCGGGAAAGACATGAATCACGTGCCGCGATAGAAGATGCCGCCTCCCAATGCCCAGGACATGATCGGCCACACGCCGGGCCGCTTCCCACGCAGCCTGCGTGGTTTCTCCCGGCATGTCATCGTCATGGATGAAGTTCACAAAGACCAGCTTGGCATCGACCGCCTGCTCCCGCAACCACCGCAGATGCGCCAGCCGATTGGTGTATTGGTAGAAATGCCGATGCCAGCCCGCCGCTGATTCCGCGGAAACACCCATGGCCCGCGCCGTGTGGGCCAACGCATCGCAAATCTGTCTCAGGGAAGCATCCGATGCCTGCGATGGCGGCGAACAGAACTCGCCGATATGGGCTTTCGCCTCCACCAGAAGGACATGCCCCGCATCGGTCCGCCCCAGCGCATCCCATTGCGGCCCGCGCGCCGGCCAGAAATCGCGCAATTCACCGGCGAGGTGTTCAAGCCCCAGCACCCGCAGAAATGAACCGTCGCGATATTCCGCATAGTCATCGCAACCGAGCGGAGACAACCACGCGATTGCCTCCGCTCCCACGATCCGTTCGAGGATGCCCGTTTCCAGTGACGGCCAGCGCTCCGCAACCGCGCGCTGGACCCATTTGAGACTCCCTCGCTCCCCGATGGGCTGGGGAATGCGCAGGATCTTACTCCATTTCGAGGATCACGGCGTCCACGGCCAGGCTGTCGCCCGCCTTGGCGTTGACCAACTTGACCGTGCCGGCCTTTTCGGCGCGCAGGATGTTCTCCATCTTCATCGCCTCGACCACCGCCAGCGGTTGACCCGCTTCGACATGGTCGCCGGCGTTCACGTGCAGCGCGACAAGCAGGCCCGGCATCGGGCAGATCAGGAACCTGGAAAGATCCGGCGGAATCTTTTCGATCATGTATTTGCGCAGATGCGCATAGCGTTCCGGCAGGATATCCAGCTTGTGCGAAGCGCCTCGCGTGGTGAGCCGCAGTCCACTGCGCAACGCTTCCACTTTCAGCCCGATCTCCTCGCCATCGGCTTCCGCCTGAACCAGCCGGTCGCCCGGCGTGTATTCCATGGAGAGATCGACAGGCTGACCGTCGACCGTGATCCCGTCCTCGGTCACGGCCACCGAATAGATGCTGTCGCCCAGCTTGACGGACCAGTCCGAAGGCGTCTCGATGGAATCCAGCAATTGGTTGTCGACATGCCGGGCGCGATCCACCCGCGCAGTCACGATGAAGCCGCCGATCGCCGCCAGCTTGCGCCTGAGATCGTCCGATGGCGCCGCACCCGTGAAGCCATCGGGATATTCCTCCGCGATGAAGCCTGTGGTCAGTTCGCCCGAACGGAAGCGCGGATGCTGCATGATCGCGGACAGGAAATCGACGTTGTGGCCCAGCCCCTCAATCTCGAAGGCATCGAGCGCGGCGATCTGCTTGTCCGCCGCTTCGTCGCGCGTCTTACCCCAGGTGATGAGCTTAGCGATCATCGGATCGTAGAACATAGAGACTTCGCCGCCTTCATAGACGCCATCGTCCACGCGCACGCCTTCGACGCCCCGGCGCCCATTCAGATTATTGGCATTTTCCGCGCCGTCATCGCTCCAACCTTCGACCGGCGGGCTGTAACGCACGAGGCGGCCTGTGGAGGGCAGGAAACCACGATAGGGGTCTTCCGCATAGATGCGGTTCTCGATGGCCCAGCCGTCGATCTTCACGTCGGCTTGCGAGAACGACAGCTTTTCGCCGGCCGCGACGCGGATCATCTGCTCCACCAGATCGACGCCGGTGATGCACTCCGTCACCGGGTGCTCCACCTGAAGGCGCGTGTTCATTTCCAGGAAATAGAAGCTCTCGCCCGTCGTGTCCGCGCCGGAAACGATCAGTTCCACGGTGCCCGCGCTGTAATAGCCCACGGCCCTGGCCAGCGCGACGCACTGCTCGCCCATGGCCTTGCGCATCTTTTCGGTGACGAACGGCGAAGGCGCTTCTTCCACGACCTTCTGGTGACGGCGCTGGATCGAGCATTCGCGCTCGTTGAGGTAGATGATGTTGCCGTGCTTGTCGCCCAGCACCTGGATCTCGATATGGCGCGGATCCTGAATGAACTTCTCGATGAACACGCGATCATCGCCGAAGGAGTTCAGGCCCTCGCGCTTCACGCTCTCAAAGCCTTCGCGCACGTCCTTTTCGGAAAAGGCGAGGCGCATGCCCTTGCCGCCGCCGCCGGCGGACGCCTTCATCATCACCGGATAACCGATGTCGTTCGAGATGCGCACGGCGTGCTCGGTATCGTCGATCTCGCCGACATAGCCCGGCACGACGTTGACGCCCGCTTCCCTCGCCAGCTTCTTCGATTCGATTTTGTCGCCCATCGCGGCGATGGCGCCCACGGGGGGGCCGATAAACTCGATGCCCGCCGCGGCCAGCGCCTCGGCGAAGCTGGTGCGTTCGGAAAGGAAGCCATAGCCCGGATGCACGGCGTCCGCCCCCGTCTGCTTGCAAGCCTCGATGATCTTGTCCGCGATCAGGTAGGACTGCGCGGCGGGCGCCGGGCCGATATGCACGGCCTCGTCCGCCATCTGCACGAACGGCGCGCGCGCATCGGCATCGGAATAGACGGCGACCGTCTGGATGCCCATGCGCCGCGCCGTCTTGATGACGCGGCAGGCGATTTCACCCCGGTTGGCGATAAGGATTTTCTTGAACACGAACTGACCCTTTCAACCCCCTGCTGCCTCTTCGCGAAAAGAGACGCAAAATTGGCTAGATAAAATGCTATTCGGCGGCCTCGCGGCAGGCGCACCCTTGTGTATTTTCCATTTGCATGGGCTCTGTGCCGTGCATGGGTTTGAGACCAAGCCTTGCGAACATGGCTGTATCGGCGTCGTCTCCGGCGTTGGGGGTGGTGAGCAGCCTGTCGCCGGTGAAGATGGAGTTGGCGCCGGCCATGAAGCACAGCGCCTGCGTCGCCTCGCTCATGCTCTCGCGCCCGGCCGAGAGCCGCACCATGCTCAGCGGCATGGTGATGCGCGCGACAGCAACGGTGCGCACGAATTCGATGTCGTCGATCCGGGCCAGCGGCGTGTCGGCCAGCATGTCGCCCAGTACCGTGCCCCTGACCGGCACCAGCGCGTTGACCGGCACGCTCTCGGGATGGCGCGGCAAGGTGGCCAGCGTGTGGATGAAGCCCACCCGGTCCTCGCGCGTCTCGCCCATGCCCACGATCCCGCCCGAGCACACGTTGATGCCTGCGCCGCGCACATGCTCCAGCGTCTGCAGCCGGTCCTCCATGGTGCGCGTGGTGATGACGTCGCCATAGCGTTCGGGCGAGGTGTCGATGTTGTGGTTGTAATAGTCCAGCCCCGCTTCGGCGAGCATGTCCGCCTGCCGCGGCGTCAGCATGCCCAGCGTCATGCAGGTTTCCAGCCCCATGGCGCGCACGCCCTTCACGATCTCGACGATCGCGGGCATGTCGCGGTCCTTGGGATTGCGCCAGGCCGCGCCCATGCAGAACCGCCGCGATCCGGCGTCCTTCGCCTGCGCCGCCGATTGCAGCACGTCGCGCACGTCCATCAGCTTTGTCGCCTTCACGCCGCTGTCGGCCTTGACCGACTGCGAGCAGTAGCCGCAATCCTCCGGGCAGCCGCCCGTCTTGATCGACAGCAAAGTGCACAACTGCACTTCGTCCGCCGCGTGATGCATCCGGTGCACACCCGCCGCCCGGAATACCAAATCCGTGAACGGCAAGGCGAACAGCGCAGCGATCTCAGAACGCGTCCAGTCCGTGCGGGCAGGGGAAGCAACAGGAAGCAAGCCGGATTCGGGTGCGAATCGCGCCGCGCCGGTCAATGACCCCGTGCTCTGGTCGTTCGGTTCATGGCACGCAAAAGTCGTAGGTTTCCCATGCATCCCCGTTATTCTCCCGTTGAGTGCCGCTGATTGCAGTGTAAGATTCTTTGGCCGAAATCGTAGGACGATATTGACAGACTAGAACGTGATAGTCCACAAGGTTCGCCATAAAGCAAGGGTAGGGGATTGATGACCGACTACGTTCGCCTTCTGGAAGCCAATAACGCGATCCAGACGATCGGGGACGATACCTATTGGCTGTGCGTCACGCGCACGGTGCAGGAATCGAAACTGTTTCCCGTGCCCTCCTACATGCTGCTCTCCTATCTGTGCTGTTTCTACAGGTATCCCGAGCTGCTGCGGAAAGTGGAAAGCCGGATGCGGGCCGAGGAGATCGGCGACCGTGCCCGATCCATGGGCGGAAAGCTGGGTAATCTGCCGGGCTGGTCGATGCCGACCTTCTATCTGCTCGGGCGCGAGGTGCTCATCAATTTCGGCATGCTCGGCCCCGAGGACGCGGCGGAGGACGTGGCCTACGTCATGGACTTCTGGCGCCGCTTCAAGCTGGCGCAGCAGCGCGAGGATGGCCACCTCAACGCGCGCGAGTTCGGCCAGCGCGTGCAATCCCTGCCCGAACGGCGCATCCAGCGGTTCCATTCGGAACTGCTGCCGTGCCGCGCCGGCGATCGCCTGAACAACGCCGCGCAATCCTTCCTCGCGACGATTTCGCAGTATGGCTTTCTCGTTTCATGCGAGAGCCGCTGCGCGCTCAACAATTCCGGGCCTTATCGCCTGGCCGATGATCGCGAGATGATCGTGCGCGATTTCTCCGATCTTGCCGAAGGGGATTACCCGTGGCTCGATGGCGTTGCCGGGGACATCCCCTTCAGCAACCTCACGGTGACGATGGAGGCCACGGGCTGCCATTTCTACCTGATGGACGACTGGGGCAGCTTTGAATCGAAGCCGGAATTCACGGCCGACAAGCTGACCGGCGTGGGGCTGTATACGTCCGACGCGCTGTCGGAAGGCTATGTTCCGGTCGGCATGGGATCGGCGGACGAACTGGCCGACACGTTCGAGGATCTGACCGAGCGCATCCGCAAGGCGACAGTGGAACTCTGGAAGCGGATGGCGGGCTGGACGCGCGACGAGATGATGGACGCGGGCGCGCTTGTCTACTTCTCGATGGCCAAGGATTTCGCGCATCTGGCCGGGGTCTACGAAGTAAACGACTGGATGACGATCGACGCGCGCGCCGACCGGTTCCGCAGTCTCTTCAACGACGAGTTCGGCCGCGATTTCCTGGGCGAGATGGTCGGCCTCGTTTCCCTGCCGAGCCAGCAGCTTCACCGTTATGCGATGATGCAGCATAACAACAATCCGGTGCGGTATATTTCGCAGATTCCCTATTCGACCCTGAACCGCGCGGGGGATGCGCCCCGGTTGGCGCCGATCGGCCCCGGCGTGACGCATTTCGGGCCGAAGCAGGATGTCTATACCACGACGGCCGGGCGTCTCACTCTTGCCGATTACAACGCCCGGGCGGCTGCTTTCCGCCCTGCTCAAATGTCGGACGAATATCGTTTCATCTGCGACACCACCGCCAAATACGCGCCGGACGATCCCGTGGTGCAGGCTCTCTACCGGCTGGAGCAAGCGGGTTCGCCGCTGGCAGGCAAGGGAGCGGGACTGGCGCGAGGTGACGTCGAATCCATTCGGAGTGCACGGGCATGAGCGGCAACGATCCCCTGGCGGACCTTGAACGCCTGATCGAGGAATTCAAACATTCGGGGTTGCGCGAACTGCATGCGCGCTGCGGCGATCTGGAAGTCTATCTATCGCAGGAAAGCGGGGCTTCCGGGCTGGACGCGCCGCGCGTGTCAGTAAGCGCTCCGGCTTCCGGGGCTGTGGCCGGGGCTGCTCCCGTCGCTCCTGCCTCACCATCCGATGCGCCGCCTGCCGCGGCTCCCGAGCGTGACTGGCCCGAAAACGCGAGCCTCGTCCGCGCTCCCTATCTCGGCACTTTCTATCGCGCGCCCAAGCCCGGATCGCCGCCTTATGTCGAGATCGGCGCCAGCGTGTCCGCCGATACCGAAGTATGCCTCGTCGAAGTGATGAAACTGTTCACGGCGGTGCGCGCGGGAACGGAGGGGAGGGTGGCTGAAGTGCTGGCCAGCGACGGCGAGCTGGTTTCGGCCGGACAGCCCCTGTTCGTGATTCTGCCGGAATAGCGCCGTGGCTCTTTCCCGCCTCTTCATCGCCAATCGCGGAGAGATCGCGTTGCGCGTCCTGCGGGCCGCGCAGGCGCTGAATCTGGAAACCGTCATCGGCGTTTCCGACGCGGACCGCGACAGCATGGCCGCGCGTCTCGCCGACCGGCGGCTGGTGCTTGGCCCCGGCCCGGCCGCGAAAAGCTATCTCGACGCCCGCCTCGTGGTTCAGGCCGCCAGGGCGAGCGGCTGCGACGCGCTGCATCCCGGTTACGGTTTCCTGTCGGAGCGTGCGGAACTGGCCCGGCTTTGCGCCGAGCACGGCATCACGTTCGTCGGGCCGGAAGCTGACATGATCGAAGCGCTGGGCGACAAGCTGCGCGCGCGGGAAATGGCGGCGGCGGCGGGCGTGCCGCTGGTGCCGGGAAGCGGGGAGATCGCTTCCGCCGCCGACGCGCGCCGGATCGCCGACGACATCGGCTATCCCGTGCTGCTCAAGGCAGCGGCGGGCGGCGGCGGGCGCGGCATGGTGATCGTCAACGCCCCGGACGAGATAGAGGCAGGTTTCCATCGCGCCAGCGCCGAAGCGCTGGCCGCGTTCAACGACGGAACCCTATTCATGGAACGCTTTGTGCCCGAAGCGCGGCATGTCGAAGTGCAGCTTGTCGGGGACGGCAAGGGGCAGGTTGTCCACTTCGGCGAGCGCGACTGTTCGGTGCAGCGCCGCTACCAGAAAGTGATCGAGGAGGCGCCTTGCGTCGCCATGCCCGGCACCTTGCGCGCGAAGCTGCACGAAGCGGCGGTGAACCTCGCGAAGAGCGTGCACTATCGCAATGCCGGGACGGCCGAGTTCCTCTATGACGTCATGCGCGGCGAAATCTATTTCATCGAAGTCAACGCACGCATCCAGGTGGAACATCCCGTCAGCGAAATGGTGACGGGCCGGGATCTGGTGCAGGAACAGTTGCGCGTCGCGGGCGGCGAGGGCCTGTCCGTCACCCAGGACGATGTCGTGCTGACCGGCCATGCCATCGAATGCCGGATCAACGCGGAAGACCCGAATCGCGATTTCGTGCCGGTGCCGGGCACGGTTACGCGCTGGCGCCCCCCGGAGGGCGAGGGCATCAGGCTCGATTCCCATATCCGCGAAGGCGCTTCGATCCCGCCGTTCTACGACAGCATGATCGGCAAGCTGATCGTCCATGCCGAGACGCGCGACGCGGCCATCGACCGATTGATCGGCGCGCTCGATCGTTTCGAGGTCGAAGGCGTGCCGACCACCATCCCGCTCCACCGCGAGGTTCTTCGCGACGAGCATTTCCGAACCAACCGGATCCATACCCGCTGGCTCGAACAGGATCTGTTCGCGGCGCAGCGCATGGCAGCGGAGTAGCTCCCTTGGCGCATATCAACTTTCTCGACGAAACCCTGCGCGACGGCCAGCAGAGCCTCTGGGGCATGCGGATGCAGGCGGGCATGGCGCTGCCCGTCACGCCGATCATCGACAAGACCGGCTATCAGATCATCAGTCTGGCCGGCTCGTCGCTGTTCGAGGTGCTGATCCGCCATTGCCAGGAAGACCCGTGGGCGGGATTGGACCTGCTGGTCCGGTCCATGCCCGAAACGCCGCTGCGCGCGGGCTGCCGGTCCAACGGCTCAGTGACGTTCGGCTTCACGCCGGATGCGTTGATGGATATCTGGGTGGATCGCCTCTGCGCCCACGGCATCCGCAGCTTCTGGCTCTATGATGTGCTGTTCAACATCGAGAAGATGCACCGTCTTGCCCGGATCGCGAAGCGCCACGACTGCCAGGTGGCGGGCACGATGCTGTTCACGCTCTCGCCGGTGCACGACGATGCCTATTACGCCGACAAGGCGGACAAGCTCTCGGCGCTCGACGAAGTGGACAGCCTGCTGCTCTACGACACCGGCGGCGTGCTGGACCGCGAACGCATCGCCACGCTGGTGCCCGCGATCAAGGCCAAGGCGCGCGGCAAGCCGATCGAGATGCATGCGAACAACATGCTCGGCCAGTCGGCCAGGTCGTATATCGACGCCATCGAGTTCGGCGTGACGACGATCCACACCGCCGTGCGGCCCATGGCGAACGGGCCGTCCATCCCATCGGTGGAGATCATGGCCAAGAATGTCGAGATGCTGGGCCATACGCACAACCTCGACACCAGCAGGTTCCAGCCGGTCGCGGATCATTTCGAGCGGGTCGGCAAGGCCGCCGGGTTCCTGGTGAACCAGCATTTCGAATATGACGTGACGTCGCTCAAGCACCAGATCCCCGGCGGCATGATGGGCACGCTGCGCGCGCAGCTCGTGCAGCAGAACATGCTGGACCGCCTGCCCGATGTGCTGGCGGAAGTCGGCACGGTGCGCCGCGAGCTGGGCTATCCCGGCATGGCGACGCCGTTCGCGCAGCTTGTCGGCACGCTGGCGGTGCTGAACATCGTCACCGGAGAGCGCTACTCGGTCGTTCCCGACGAAGTGATCCAGTATGCCGCCGGGTTCTACGGCGAACCGGTGGCGCCGATCGACGCCGACGTGATGGATCGGATCATGGCCAAGCCGCGCGCGAAGGAGATCGTCGCCAATCCCCCCGAACAGCCGGATCGCGAGGAACTTCACCGCCGTCACGGCACGGGCGGCGACGATGACGAACTGCTGCTGCGCGCGCTTGTCCCCAGCGCCGATATCGAACGCATGCGGCAGGCGGGCCCGGTGCGGCGGGATTTCCCCACGCTTTCGTCGCCCGAACTGGATCAGGTGGCGCGGCTGATGAAGATCGCCGAACTGCCCGTGGTGCAAGTCCGCTCCGCCGAACTCGAACTGTCGATGCGGCGCTGATGCGGGGAGGGCGCGCATCATGCGCATGATCGACTTCTTCGACCGGGGCGCGCGCATGGGAGCGGATCGGCCCTGCATGATCGAGGGCGATACGATCAGCACATATGGCGACGTGCGCTCCCATGGCGACGCCATCGCGCGCGGGCTGATCGCGGATGGATTTCCGGCGGGCGGGCACGCGGCGGTGCTCAGCGGCAACAGCGCCCGTGCCTTCGAGGCGATCCTGGGCATCCTGCGCGCAGATGGCGTGTGGGTCACGGCCAACAATCGCGCATCGGTGGGAGAGAACGCCTATCTGCTCGACCTGCTCGATGTCGATACGCTGTTCGTCCATTCCGATGCCGCGGACCGTATCGCGGCTTTTCGCGCCGAATGTCCGAATATCCGCCGCTACGTCGCGCTGGACCGGCCGTTGCCGGAAGCCGACCTGTTCCTCGGCGACATGCTGCTGGAAGGCGATGCACCCGTGCCGCAGCGCCGTTCGGGCGCGTCGGGGGAACTGGCGTTCCTGGCCAATACCGGCGGCACGACGGGGCGCTCCAAGGGCGTGATGCTCTCCAACGGCAACTGGCAGGCGCTGGTTTCCAGCCTCGTCGCCTCGATGCCGATGAAACGCCCGCCGGTGAACCTCGTCGCCGCGCCGATGACTCACGCCGCAGGGCCGCTGGCGCTGGCCAGCATGGCGCTGGGCGGCACGGTGGTGGTGCTGCCGCGTTTCGACGCCGGCGACGTGATTACCGCCATCGGCCGGCGTGGCGTCAGTTACATGTTCCTGCCGCCAACCGCCATTTACATGCTGCTGGCGCACCCCGAT
>Ga0265293_10006055_pt1 | contig 19644 bp, 16 predicted proteins | sample Munlanlewell138R_FD_192505 | JGI IMG/M metagenome (GOLD analysis project Ga0265293, IMG submission 192505) | Leachate microbial communities from a municipal landfill in Southern Ontario, Canada - Leachate well 138R | ecosystem: Engineered > Solid waste > Landfill > Unclassified | place: Canada... | reverse complement strand
GCTATCAGGGGGTGTGAGGTAGTGAGCCTCCAGAACGGCATCGGGAACGAGGAGATTATCGGCAGGTTCACCGACCGGGTCATCGGCGGTATGATCATCACCGGGTTTGAGTGGCGGGGCGATGCGTCAGTCCATGTCTCAGTGGAGGCAGCGCCCACGAGGCTTGGGCGGTTCCCGTCCGGCATGGACGGTGCTGTCGGACGCCTCGCAGACCTCATCGGCGAGGCCGGGATCCGGGTTGAAGCGACCGATGGGATCAGGAGCGATCTCTGGTCAAAGACCCTCTACAACTCCGCGCTGAACCCTCTCGGCGCTATAGCAGGTGTCCCGTATGGTGCGCTCACCGATCCGCACGCCTGGGCGATCGTCACCGCGATCGTCAGGGAGGCCTACCGGGTGGTGGAGGCCGAGGGCGTCGCCCTCCCCTGGGAGACAGCGGACGCATACCTCGAGTATCTCAGGACCGCTCAGCTCCCGGCGACGGCCGCCCACCACTCGTCGATGCTCCAGGATCTCACCCTGGGTCGGAGGACCGAGATCGATTTTCTGAATGGCGCTGTGGTCGACCTCGGGCGGCGACATGGCATCGATGTGCCCTATAACACCTGTATTACTGAACTGATCCGTTTTCGAGAGCAAGTCTGAGGATAGGGGAGAAGTATGCGGTCAGCGATTGTTCTGGTCGGGGGAGATGCACGGCGTGCCGGTGGAAGGGAGAAGTATTTCTTCACGCTCCAGGGTAAGACCTTCATCGATCGTCTCATCAGTACCCTGAGGGAGGTGGTGGATGAGATCGTGGTGGTCGCGCGGGATCCCGAACAGTGCGAGCGGTTCTGCCATCTCGGGGATATCCTGTGTATAGCGGATGTCCGGAGGGGGATTGGACCCATCGGTGGCCTGCATGCAGGAGCGCTTGCGGTGCATGGCGAGCATGTCTTTGTTGCCGCCTGCGATATGCCCTGTATCAGCCCGGCAGTAGTGAAACTGCTCTTTGATGCTATCGGGGACTACGACGCTGCCATACCCTGCTGGAACGCCGATATGCTCGAACCACTCCACGCGGCATACCGGACGAGCGCACTGCTCAGCTACCTGGAGGAACATGACTCGCTATCGCTCCGCACGATGATATGGAATATTAACACCCGGTATGTGAGCATTGAGGAGATCAGGAGGATCGACCCGGATCTGCTGACATTTACAAACATCAACAAGCTGGAAGACCTCAAAACGATCGATCCTTCGACAGAGTATGGTCAGGGTGATCTCTGCGGTTCCGGGCAGGGATCCCTGTAGAGTCGGGCAGAGATCTGCTGCTCCACCGGACCCAGACGGCTGGAGGTCTCAGCCTCGACCCTGTCATACCCGGTCTCGGTCCCGGAAGACCCCTACATATCATCTGAGGAAGCAGGCCGTTTGCGCATGTCCAAAATATATAAATAGTCCATCTGAGTAGTCTGGACCCGATGTCATCGGGGGAGATGTCTTCAATAAATTTCTGCGTGAGGAGAGGCGCTGATTCCAGGGCGGTGCGAACAGCACAATCCGGGCACGGGGATCGTGGTCGATATACACCACTCCTTCTGATCTTCCTTCTGATACCTGCCCTGTGCGGGTTCGCCTCAGCTACGGAAGAGATGTATGCCCCTCTCTGGGATGTAGGGGCTAATGGCGCCGTCAGCTCCGTTGCCATCTCGCAGGACGGCACCGCGATCGTTGCCGGTGCGGGCTCGACGGTCTACCTCCTCGACCGGGATGGAGACATGCTCTGGAGAACTACAGTCGGTTCCAGGGTAAACGGCGTCGGCATATCGCCTGAAGGGTCGCATGTCGGTGTCGCTGCCGATAAGCTCTATCTCTTTGACATTACCGGGGATCTGCTCTGGACTGAGAAGACGACGTTTGTCTACCGTAGCGTAGACCTCTCGTCCGATCTCTCATCTGACCTTCCCTCCAGGGCCATGTACATCGCCACCGGGTGTGACAACGGCGCGATATACATCTTCAACCCTGATAAAGAGAGATTCTGGGATTACGATATGGGAACCCGTAGTTACGATATCGCCATATCCAGGAACGGGCTTGTCATCGCGGCAGGGTGCGATGACCAGGGAGTCTACTACCTCAACAGCAGGGAGGGGGAGTCCTGGAGTTACGGGACCGGGAAGCGCGTGAAGGGCATCGCCCTCACCCCTGACGGCCGGTTCGTGGCTGCGGGATCGGATGACCGGTGCGTCTACCTCTCCACGGGAGCGGGTGAACATCTCTGGAAGTATCCGACCGAAGATCCGGTCCTCTCAACAGCGCTGACGGAGGAGGCACGAGAGGTCTTTGCCACTTCGGGCAGGTCGGTGCTTGTTCTCGACCGCTCAGGGGCCGAGATCCAGACGATCCCCTTCAATGATCGCGTGGAATCGATCGCGGTAACCCCCGACGGTTCATTCCTCGTGATCGGGGGTGGCGACCAGTCTATCCACCTCTTCACACGGGATAAATCTCTGCTCGCCGGCAGGAGCAGGGAAACCCCGGCAGATGAGACCGCACCCCGGGAGAGCGCGACCACTCCCGCGGCCGGCAACGCCAGTGCGGTGGCTGAGGTGACCCTTCCACCCCCCGCCGAGGAGACCTCAATCTTTTCGAAGATGCTCGGATGGTTGGAGAACATCTTCTCCCTCCTCTTCAGGCCACAGGAGGACTTCATCGCCTGACGATCCGCTGAATAGTGGGAGAGGAGCGCACGATCAGCGCTGGGTGAGGAGGATTTTGCGCAGAAATACCGCGCACCGGCCCTATCAGACCCTGTGCCTCCGGCCGCTCGCGTCACGCGCGTAGTGCCCGAACTCACTGTTGAGCAGGACGTCGCCGGTGAAGACCGGGCCGTCCCGGCAGACCCGGAGGCCATGCGGATCGGTGCAGCACGACCCGCAGAGGCCGACCCCGCACTTCATATAGCGGTTCAGGGAGAACTGCCCCCGCTCCGCACACCCTTCCCGGTCGAGGATGCCGAGTACCGCCATCATCATGACCTCGGGGCCGCAGACGCAGATGTGGCTGAAGTCAGCGAGGTCTACCCTCGACATGAGATCGGTCACAAATCCGTGATGACCGGCGGTGCCGTCATCGGTCGCGACCATCAATGTCGCTGCATCCCCTATCCGGTCGGTGAAGAGGAGCTCTGAGGTCGTCCGGGCGCCGAGGAGGAAGGTATCGACCTTCCCGGCCTCCACGAGCGGCAACAGCGGGGAGGCGCCGACACCGCCGGCGATGGCAAGTGTCCTCCCGGTGACCGCAAAGCCGTTCCCGTATGGACCCCGGATCCCGATCCGGTCGCCTTCAAGCATCGCAAAGAGGGCGGCGGTCGCATCTCCCACCTCAAAGACGGTGATCGATGACGGGGAAGAGAGACCCATCGGGATCTCATCGACGCCCGGCACCCAGACCATCACGAACTGACCCGGTCGCATGGCGATCTCACGGTCGAAGACGAACGTCCTGATCGATGGCGTCTCCTGGATGATCTTTTGTATCGTAACCCCGATTGGCATCTGCTCATCCATGGGCACACCCCACGATCTCACGCGCATCGATGCCGTCGCGGCTGTAGAGGTCGTCTGCGATGCTTGCAAAGATGCCGATATCATCGATGACCGCGCTCCCTATCTCGACGGCGCTTGCACCGGCCATCATCATCTCGATGACGTTATCGGCCGTGGAGACCCCGCCGCACCCTATGATCGGGATGGAGCAGGCCTCGTAGAGCTCATAGACACACCGAACCGCTATAGGGAATATCGCCTTCCCCGAGAGCCCGCCAAACCGGTTCCCGAGCACCGGCCGGCGGATCGACGTCGATATCCGCATCGCCTTCACCGTGTTGACCGCGACGATCGCATCCGCCCCGCCGCGTTCCGCCGCCGCCCCGATCCCGGCGATATCGGTGACGTTCGGGGTGAGTTTCACCCAGGTCGGGACACCGAGCGCGGCAACCGCCCTCGTACACTCCTCCACAAGGGCAGGGTCGCTCCCGATAGAAGCTCCGTAACCCTCAGCGTGGGGGCAGGAGAGATTCAGTTCAAGCCCGGATGCCCGGTCGGCGAACCAGCTGGCGACCGCCCGGAACTCCTCCGGCGTCCCCCCGAATATGCTCACAACAACCGGTTCATCCTGCAGGGCGGCCAGTTCATCCACAAACGCGGCAGAGGGGTTCGGGAGGCCCATGGCGTTTATGATGCCGCCATCGACGACGACCAGGCAGGGGCCGGGGTGTCCCTCTTTGGGGTCCGGGCCGATAGATTTCGTGACCACGCCGCCGGCGCCGTTTGCAAGGATACGGGCAAGTGATGCACCGGTGGTTCCGAGGATGCCGGCAGCCAGCAGAAGATGGTTCTTCAGCTGGACGCCGCCGACCTCGATGGGGCCAGGATAAAGCGTAACCATTGAAAAAAGGTGGGAGTGAGGTATTATTATACCCTCGCGCCAAGTACAAGTAAGAAAGAAGATCAGCTCCGCCCCACGGAGCCAGGATACCGGAACTAAGATCGGCAATACACCCCCTTCCCCTGTCGGACCGTTATCCACCGTGTAGCAGGGCCGATTGATCGTACAACCTTTTACCGCTATTACAGGACGATACGTATGACCTCGCTCGCAATCTTAGGTGTAGGAAAGGTGGGGGGCGAGACGGCGTTTCTCTCCGCCGCGCTCGGTCTCGCCGATGAGTTAATCCTCTACGACGCATATGAACCCATCCTCCGTGCCCAGGTACTCGATCTGCAACATACGGGTATCGATGTCACGGTCTCTACTGACCCGGCAGCGATGCGGGACGCTGATATCTTCGTCTTTGCGGCAGGCACCCCGAGGACGCCGGATATCAAGACCCGGGCCGACCTCCTTGAGGCGAACATACCGGTGGTGAAGCGTTGCGGCAAACACCTGCAGGGGTTTGCCGGGGTCGTCATCACCATCACAAACCCCATGGACGCAAACAACTACGGCCTCTGGAGGACGATAGGCATCGACCGGCAGCGTTGCATCGGCTTTGGGGGTCAACTCGATAGCGCCCGCCTCGCCTGCCTCCTCCGCGAATCAGGGATTTCAGGGCCTGCCTGGGTGCTTGGAGAGCACGGCGAGCACCAGGTGCCGCTCTTCTCAAAGACCAGCGCCGATGTCGGGATCGATGATCGGGAGACTATCCTGTCACAGATGCGGGGGGCGAGTATGGAGGTGATCCGTGGCAAGGGCGGCACGGTCTTTGGTCCTGCATACCACATCGTGATGTTGATACAGGCTATCCTCAAAGACCGGCGCGATGTGCTCTCCTGCTCGTGCGTGCTCGATGGTGAGTACGGCCTCTCGGGCTGCTCGATCGGTGTCCCCGCCCGGATCGGCCGCGAGGGGATCCTCGGTATTGAGGAGTGGAACCTTGATACCTGGGAGGAGGAGAGGATGACAGAGGCGGGAATGTTTCTGAAAGGACTCTGCAGGAGGTTTGATGACTGAATCGATGCCCGAATTTCACATAAACACCACGGCAACCCTTGACGATTTTGGGAAAACTCGTATCGGGATCCACCAGGTGGAGTACAGCGTCGGCCCGGATATTCCGGCCGTCCATGTATTCGGCCGGGATGCCTCCGGGAGAGCCGTCACGGTCAATGTGACCGGGTTCCGGCCCTACTTCTACGCGCCCGCCGGCCAGGTGGATAAAAAACCCCTCCCGCCGGGCGTCGATCTTGAGCCCGATACGACCTACCGCTCCATCCAGGGTGAGGCACTCCGGAGGCTCTACACCCGGCGCCCCGGCGATGTCCGCGATATCCGCAACGACTTCCAGCACTATGAAGCGGACATACCGTTTGCCACCAGGTTCATGATCGACTGCCACCTCACCGGAGGTATGGAGCTCCCTGCCGGCGCCCTGACGGTTGACTACCACGACCTTGTGCCGGTCGATATCAAAGCCCCTGCCCGGACCTGCATCATGGATATCGAGTGCGTGGATGAGAATGGGTTCCCGGAACCGGATCGGGACCCGATCATCTGCATCACCTGCTGGGACTCCTTCGATGAGGACTACACGACCCTCCTCTGGATGCCCGGCGGGATCTCAGGCGATGCACCGGAGTTCAGCCTTCATGGAGAGCACCGCGTCATCCGGTTCCCCGATGAGGTGGCTATGCTCAGGGGGCTCATCGACTACACCAGGGGGCGCGACCCGGACATCCTCTCCGGCTGGAACTTCGTCGATTTCGATATTCCCTATATCCTGCGACGGATGGCAGCGCTCGGGCTCCACGGTGAAGACCTCGCGCGCCTCCCAGGGCAGACGGCGCGTAACGCCGTCCGGGGGAGGTCGATCTTCGACCTTCTCGGCGCATACCGGAAGATGCACCAGGCCCAGAAGGAGTCTTACCGGCTCGATGCGGTCGCCGAGGAGGAACTCGGGGAGACGAAGATCCGTTACAGCGGGACGATCACATCACTCTGGCGATCCGACCCGGCACGTCTCGTGGAGTACAACTACCGCGATGTCGAACTCTGCGTCGGGATCGACAGAAAGAACAACATCATCGAGTTCTACCGGGAGATCGCGCGGTACGTCGGCTGCCCGCTCGATCGGACGCTGAACTCCTCAAACGTCATCGATATCTACGTCCTGCGCAAGGCGTCGGGCAGGTTTATCCTCCCCTCGAAGGGGTTTGCCGCCGGAGATGAGTTTGAGGGGGCGACCGTCTTTGAGCCCGCCACCGGTCTCCGGGAGAATGTCGTGGTCCTCGACCTGAAGTCTCTCTACCCGATGGCGATGATGACGATCAACGCATCGCCTGAGACAAAGAACCCGGACGGGGAGCTGCGGGCACCAAACGGCATCCGGTTCTCCCGGGAACCGGACGGGTTGACGAGGAGCATCCTCTCAGAGCTCCTCGTGGAGCGGGATGAGCGCAAACGTCTCCGCAACACTTATCCCTTCGGGTCGCCGGAGTACACCCTCTACGACCTCCAGCAGAACGTCCTGAAGGTGATCATGAACTCTTACTACGGTGTCTCGGGCTACACCCGGTTCAGGCTCTACGACCGCGAGATCGGGTCGGCCGTCACATCGGTCGGGCGGGCGATCATACGACATACCCGCGACCTCATCACCGATCTCGGCTACACGGTCCTCTACGGTGACACCGACTCCTGTATGGTCGAGATCCCGCCCGGGAGTCTTGAAGAGATCATCATAAAGGCGAAAGATATCGAAGATCGCCTGAACGCGAGCTACGGGGACTTCGCGCTCCGCGAACTCGCTGCTGATAAACACTACTTCTCGATCAAGTTCGAGAAGGTCTACCAGCGATTCTTCCAGGCCGGCAAGAAGAAGCGATACGCCGGGCACCTGGTCTGGAAGGAGGGAAAAGACGTCGATGAGGTCGATGTCGTCGGGTTTGAGATCCGGCGGAGCGACTCACCGCAGGTCACCCGGGAGGTGCAGCACGACGTCATCGAGATGATCCTCCGGGGAGACTCGTTTGCGGATGTGCAGGCCTACCTGCGCGATATCATCAGGCGGTACCGCCGCGGGGAGTACTCCCTTGACGAGGCCGGCATCCCGGGAGGGATCGGGAAGGATCTGGATAGCTATGAGACCGAAGATGCCCATGTCCGGGGGGCGAAGTATTCAAACAAGTATCTCGGGACCGACTTCAAGCGGGGCAGTAAACCGAAGCGCGTCTACATAAAGACCGTCATCGCGAAGTACCCACGCACCGATGTGATCTGTTTTGAGTACGCCGATCAGGTTCCGCCCGAGTTTGTCATCGATTGGGAGACGATGCTTGAAAGGACGCTAAAAGGACCGCTCTCGCGGATCATCGAACCGCTCGGGTGGGACTGGCACGATGTCGACCCGACGCGGACGACGCTGTTTGATTTCGGGATGTAAGAATGGTTTTGGGGGGGCCTTACGCGAGCCCCCTCTTCCCGAGTTCTTCTTTCATGAACTCCCGGCGTTCGATGTTCTTCGACCAGGCGATCCGGCCGTCGACGACCTGCCAGTTACCCATCTCCAGGACGTCGATCTCACCGGGAACCCGGGAGACGTCAGCGCCGGTAGGCACGACCAGAACGGCATTATCGATGCGGACATTGTCCTCAATGAGTGCCTGGCACTGGCCCTGGAGTTCCTCGATGGCATCCATCCGGACCGCAGGCGCCATCTCCACGCCCACGATCACGCGCTCGGTCCTGCCGGCGATCCGGCGGGAGAGCACACACTCAGGCTGCGCGCTGCCGTAGGTCGGGAACCATGCAAACTGCCACCCATCCAGGGGGGAGAATCGTCGGGCAAGAGCCTTCTTGACATCAAGGTATGTAGAATCTTTTACGCCACCCATGTCTGTTATCCTCTGCTCTACGTTTTGTTCGCGGTCAAATATAAGGGTTGTAGTTTCCCTGCTCCTGCGGTCCCGTGCACACCCCTCATGAACGGGCGCAGGAAAAATCTCTTAATCGGAGGTTTACGGAGGAATAAGTCCCAGGATAGGAGCCGATAGGCATACAGCAGGTGAACCTGTTACCGCGTGCCCCCTCTGCGTGGCCTCCGCCCGGTCTTCGAGAGGTGGTGCCGGATCCTGCTCTCCTCCGCTGCCCTCAAGGGCTGAGGCAGTAGAAGACCGGGAGCACGTACAGAATGCCTGCTCCTCTACCACGCGAACCTTTATTTCAGGGGTGGGGTACCTCCCCCCTCTATGAAGTATCTGGCAGTCATCATCCTCGGCCTGCTACTCATGCCAGCGGGTGCGCAGGCGCTCACCTTCATGAGCGGGGATCAACCTGTGATCGATACCCCCATCCCCGATGATGTGATCGCGTCGGGAGGAACCGTGACCGTCAATGCCCCGGTCGATAGCCTGACGGTCGCCGGAGGGCGCGTAACGGTGAATGCACCCGTCCGGGGCGACGTCATAGCCGCCGGGGGCACCCTGATCATCAACGGCGACGTCGGCGGGAAAGTACTTGCTGCAGGCGGCGAGATCGAGGTGAACGGGAACGCGACAAACGTCCTCATCACCGGCAGCACAGCCAGGATCGGCAGGAATGCCGTCATCGAACGGGATGCAGTTATCAGTGCAGGAGATGTCACAAATGCGGGATCGGTCCTGCGGAACCTTACCGTCTCGGCAAGCACCTTCAACGATACCGGATCGGCCGGGAACGTGACGTTTGAAGAGGTGCAGGAGTCGGCGCTGCCAGGCCTCTTCTCGATCTTCGCCGCCATCGGGTTCCTGATCCTCGGGCTCATATTCGTCCGGTTCCTTCCCGGCCCGTTCGGTGCGGTGGTCCGGCAGGTTGAGCAGAGACCTATCATTCACACGATAGTCGGGTTCTTCGCAGCCATTGTATCGGTGATCATCCTATTTATCATCGCCATCACCATCATCGGCCTCCCTATCGCGTTCGTCGGGGGACTGCTCTTCATCGTCGCCCTGGTGATCTCACCGCTCTTCGTCGCATTCGCCCTCGGGGATCTCATCGCCTCCCGGGTCGGGCGGAAGCCCGGACCGCTCTGGGTGTTCATCCTCGGGTTTGTGATCCTGCAGATCCTCTTCTTTATACCTGTGCTCGGAGGTATCATCCGGATCATCGCGGTCAGCCTCGGCTACGGCGGAATCCTCTACGCGCTCAGGGGTGCACGATCACCTCACGCCGGCGGGGAGGCGGCATAATTCACACTACACTGACCGGCCTTATCCGGGTCCGGGGGAGGATCACGAGGTTGTATGCGTCGTGATCCCGGTTGAACCTGACGAGAACCCCCCGGAGTTCAGCGATGCCCCCATACTCAACCTCTGCGAATATGTCGCGGTTCGGGCCACGGAGGGTCGCCGGGATCACGGCGTATACCGGGTCTGCCGGCGTCCCGTCGCAGACCTTGTAGACCTTCGTCCGGTCATCGCCGAGGTTTCCTGACATCAGCGCCGCGACGACGTTGATCGTCCTGTCGCGGTGTCTGCGGAGGTGGGAGAAACGGGCGAACTTCGCTCCGGGTGGCACCCGGTAGGCGTGTTGCATCATCCCATCCATTCGCAGGAGCGCGGAGGAGTATTTGATATCGACGTTGATGAACCGGTAGCCGTTCCCCTCCTCCGAGAGCCGCTCCATCAACCGGGTCGGCCGGATGTTGCCCCTTTGCTCAAACGTCCAGCACCTCTCCGGGTTGCAGGCGGTGCCCCATATAAACGAACAGGGGCTGTATATGGTGAGGCCCCGGTCCGCGATCGCGCGCACGGTCTGGCGCATAGCGGTTGCATTCTTGAGGTCTGCCGGCTCCACGACGACGACCGTCCCATCGGGCGCAAGATGACCGGTGAGACGGGCTACAAGGTCGGCACGTTCTTCGATATTCATATCGCGGAGCTCGCCGAGGACGTTTGAGAATACCATGAGGTCGATCTGGTCAGGCAGGGCGCCCGCCTTGAGCTCCCTGATATCCTCACGGATGAGTTTTTCAACCCGCACAGTATCGCCCTGTACCGCTGCAGCGGCCGGGACCAGGGCGTTGTAGGCCTCGAAGTGCTCCTCTGAGCGCTCAACCGCGTAGATCTCAGCCGTTCCGGCCCCTACCCGCCCGAGGAGGTCGATGATAGCAAGCGGCACGACCCCGGGGCCGGTGCCCAGATCCAGTATGCGCATGTGGGACTTTGCGAGGCCCTGCCCGATGATCTGCCAGAGGATATGCTCAAACTGCACCAGGTAGACCGGCGCGTGGTAGGCGAGGTAGCCGAGGACCGGATAGGCCTTCCGGTAGCTCACCGGCTGCCCTTTCCAGTACTGGCTCTTCTGGACGAGGATGGCGTTACGCATCCGGTCGAGGACGGCCGGATCGTCCCATGCCTTGGAGGTCTTCCTCTCGATGTAGGTCTCCACGAGCTGCTGGATGTAATCCGGGATCTCCGGGCTTCTGAAGAACACGAGTTGTCGCTCACGCCCGGCATCGCTGATAGTGAGAGGGGATCCTGCAGGGCTCTCTCTCTGTTGTGTATTATGCCGCTCGCTCATGGTGTATCAGATTCTTGCCGGGATGGTAAATACAGGTTCCGGGGGTGCAGGGCACCCCGCTCAAGGCGCACCCCGCTCTCCCGCCGCCGCACGCCCGAGCCGGAAGGCTTTCTCGTTGACCGCGACGGTCTTCGGCGGAACGCACCGTCGCACCGCCTCTTCGAGCGTCTCCGGCCGGAGACGAATATCGCCGGATGCAGCCCCGAGCATAACGATGTTCTGGGAGAGGCTGCTCCCCGCCTCCTCTGCGAGACCGGGAGCATCAATACAGACGACGTCAAGATCGGAGAGCGCGGCGAGGATGCTCTCCTCATCCGGCACCACAAGCTTCTGCTGGTAGACCGATGTCGGGACGACAAAGCCCAGGTTCGCTATAAGCTTCCCGCCGGCAGGGAGGTAATGACGGTAGCGGAGCGCCTCGATGAGGTCGAAGGCGATGAGGAGATCGGCTGTCCCCGGGGTGATGAAGGGGCCAAACTTCCCATCGATCCGGATATGGCTCTCCACTGATCCGCCGCGCTGTGCCATGCCGTGGGTCTCGGCGCTCCTGACGCTCCGATTCTCGATGATGCACGCCTCACCGAGAACGTTTGAGGCGAGGACGGTCCCCTGGCCGCCGATACCGACGATCAGGATATCGAACGAGGGTTTCATCGTCGCCCCTCCATCACGATCGCACCTGCCGGGCATATATCCGCGCAGACGCCGCAGCCGGCGCAGAGATCGGTGATCATCGCAACCTCCCCATCAAAGGCGATCGCCGGGCAGCCGAACGATCGGCAGACGCCGCAGCCGGTGCAGATCTCGGCACGGACCTCGTAGGGTTTCCGCCTGATCCCGGCGCGCCGCGCGGTTATGATGCAGGGCTGTTTTGCTATGATGACGCGGACACCTCTGCGCTCTTTTGCCTGGCGGAGGGTATTGAGGAGGAGGGGGAGGTCGTAAGGGTCGACCGTCTCGACCCATGCGACCCCGCACGACCGGCATATTGCCTCAAGGGAGATCGGGGTGCTCTCCTCACCCGTTGCGGTCACCCCCGTGGTGGGGTTTGGCTGGTGGCCGGTCATAGCGGTGATCCGGTTATCGAGTATGACGACGACCATATCGGCACCGTTGTAGACGGCGTTTAAGAGCCCGGGTATCCCCGTGTGCAGGAACGTTGAGTCGCCGATGGTACAGACCACCGGCCGTTTCTCACCCGATCGGGCGATACCGCTCCCGACGGTGATCGAGGCGCCCATGCAGATGGTGGTATCGACCGCTCCGAGCTGGAGCCCGAGGGTGTAGCACCCGATGTCGCTCGGGAAGATACCGTCGCGAAAGACCCTCTTCATGGCATAAAACGTCGACCGATGCATACATCCGGCGCAGAGGATCGGTGGGCGGGGCGGAACCCCCTGAACCGGCACAACCTCCTCGAAGGTCGTCATCGGGGTTATGCCCGCAGCCTGCATGGCGGCGGCGACCGCCGCCGGGTTGAGCTCACCCTCAAACGGCACCGCGCCGGTCATCTTGCCGAAGACCTCCGTCTTCGTCGCCACCTGGCGCACCGCCTCCTCGAGGACCGGGGAGAGTTCTTCTATGACGAGGACGCTCTCGTGCTGGTCGATGAAGGACTTGAGCCAATCCCTGTCGATCGGGTAGGCGCCTATGATCGCGAGTGAGACATCATCCGGGAGCACCTCGTGGACGTAGGCAGCAGCGACACCGCTTGTGATGACAGCGGTCCTGCCCCGGATGGTGTGGCGGTTGTAGCCGAGCTCGACCAGCCGTCTCCTGATCGCCGCCTGTTTCTCGTTCAGGGCCTTGTGGAGCATACGGGTGTGCGCAGGGATGACCACATACTGCTTCGGGTTCCGATGGAAGGTCGCGGTCCGGCTATCGGTGCCGGTCTCCCCGATATCGATATCGCCCTTTGAGTGGCATATACGGGTCGTGGGACGGAAGATCACCGGCAGGCCGAACTCCTCAGAGAGAGCGAAGGCATCCCGCATCATATCATGCGCCTCCTGGACCGACGCCGGGTTCATGCAGGGGAGCCGGGCGAAGTGCGCGTAACGCCGGGTATCCTGCTCGTTCTGGGAGCTGTGTGCGAAGGGATCGTCAGCGGAGAGGATGACGAAACCGCCGGTGACGCCCGTGTATGCGCTCGTCATCAGGGGATCGGCCGCAACGTTCAGCCCGACGTGCTTCATCGTGCAGAGTGCGCGTAGACCGCACCAGGAGGCGGCAAGCGCGTTTTCGAAGGCGACCTTCTCGTTCGTGGACCACTCCACAGTGAGAGGTCGCTCCTCCTGCACCCTGAGGATATCGATCACTTCCGAGGATGGCGTCCCGGGATAGCCACTGGCAAAATCGATGTTTGCCTCCAGGCATGCATGTGCAATGCCCTCGTTTCCGAGTAGGTATCGTACTGCCATTGTTCCACTCAACTGTACTTCTATTGTCGGTTTTCAAGATAGCGCTTTGGATGTGTTCCAAAACAATTAAGTGTCTGGATATCTGATATTGTAGGGTAGTCCCTACAGGGCCCGTAGCATAGCTGGTGGTGCACCCGGCTGATAACCGGGAGGTCGTGCGTTCGAATCGCATCGGGCCCATCCTTCTTTTATCTCGTTCTGAATCGTTTCACAGCACCTTCGGGCTATGAGCCTTTACGTATCTCATCCCGGAAACTCTGGTTATTCTCAGGATTCTGTAAAAAAGAGGGGTGATCCGGGAGCGCACTCCTCTAACCAGAACCCTCGGGCCGGCGGTAGACGAGGTGCTCAAGCAGCAGGACCACTATGATGCCCACAACAAAGCCGTTTGTGATCAGGGGGCGAATGATCGCCGGGAACCCTGCGGCGACCGCATCAGGGAGGAACGCCACCACGGTTCCGAGGAGGAGGGGGACACCGACGATCAGCCCCTCATCAAACGTCCTGACAGCGCTGCTATCCTGTCCGAGCATAAGCCCTGCCGCGATCTGGGCGACCATGACGTAGGCGAGGACGACGCCGATGACCGGTCCGGGGATGCTTGCAAGGCCACCGATGGCGAGGGGGGAGAGTGCCATGAGCGCGAGCGCCACGCCGGCCGGGACCAGGGCGAACCGGGACGCGCACCCCGTGGCGGCGATGACGCCGGGGGAGAGTGAGAAGTTCACCGGACCGATCACCCCGGTGAGGCCGGCGAGGGCGTTACCGAGCCCGGTGACGGCCACCCCACGGGTCGTGCGTTCGCCCATATTATCGGCCGCAAGAAGGCCACCCACCGACTGGATGGATCCGAGGTCATTGATGGCGAGCGCAAGGAAGCAGATCAGGAATGCCGCAAGGACCCCGATATCGGGAACGGCGAGTGGTGCGAGCAGGGTGCCCGGGAACGCGAGCAACGCGGTTCCTTCCGCCGGCAGGGGGACTGCGCCGAAGAGAGCAACGTAGGCCAGGGTGCCGAATATGATCGCCCAGAGCGCAAGGGTTGACTTCCATATCCCTTTCAGGAACCCGTTAGCTATGAAGAGGATGAGAGCGAATGCGAGGGCGAAAACGAAGGTATGCGTCGCCGGGACCGTGCCGCCGCCATCGGTGATCAGGTCGAGGATGACGGGGGCGAGGGTGAAGGCGATGAGCATGAGGACGACTGCGATCACCCGGGGCGTAAAGAGGCGTTTGAGGTACTCAAAGAGGCCGATTGCTGCTATCCCGGCAAGGAGGAGTCCACCTACCAGTATCGATGCGTTGATAGCGCTAAACCCTGCGCCGAGACTTGCGAGGACTCCTATCAGGAGCACCGTTGCAGGACCGATCACCAGGGGGAGCTTATGGCCCAGGTAGATCTGGGCCAGTAGCACCAGGGCGGTGAGGAGGAAGAGTTTCTGAAGGTAGGGAATGGCTGGCCCCCCGTAGAGGCCGGCCATCACTTTGCCGATGATGAGGATGGCAGGCACGCTCACCGCAAGCCACTGCAGGCCGAAGATGATGAGGGAGGCCATCTCTGGTCGGTCATCAATACCGTAACTGAATCTCACTGTAATAACTCCTGGCGGAAATGCCCGCCTGATCGGGCATTCGAGCCTATATTGAGACATTTCATTCCGGGACCGATAAGAGTTCCCCCCGTTTTTGCCGTTAGAAGGGCACGGGACGCTATCTAATGACCGTTTTTACCAGGAACCGGTGGTTTGATGCCCATAGCCAGGAACTGATTATTATGATTTCACCCGATCATGATCCCGGCATCACGCGGGGGCGGCGAGCGTGAACGCCGTCGAGGTCAGGGGTCTCTCGCGATCATTTGGCGGCCGCGACATTCTGGACGACATCTCGTTCACGGTCGGGCACGGGGAGGTCTTCGGCTACCTCGGCCCGAACGGGGCCGGAAAGACAACGACCATCCGCATCCTGCTCGGCCTGCTCACACCCGGCGCGGGCGAAGTCCGGGTTCTCGGCCGGGATCTCGCCGCCGATGATGACGCACGCGCGAAAGTCGGGGTGCTCTTCGAGAACAACGGTCTCTCCGATCGGATGAGCGCTACAGCCAACCTCGCCTACTACGCAGGGCTCTACAGCGTGGACGAACCTGCGGAGCGGATCGATGACCTCCTCACGCTCGTCGGCCTTGCAGATCGGCGTGATGACCTGGTCGGGACATACTCGACCGGCATGAAGCGGAGGCTCGGGATCGCCCGGGCCATCCTCCACCGGCCGGAGATCGTCTTCCTCGATGAACCATCTTCCGGCCTCGACCCCGGCGCGCAGAGGATGGTCCGCGACCTCATCGTCGAGCTCTCCCGGCGGGAGGAGATGACCGTCTTTCTAAACTCCCACCACCTCGACGAGGTCCAGCGGATCTGCTCCTCTGTCGCGATCCTCGCCGGGGGCAGGATCCGGGCGTTCGACTCGGTGGCAAACCTCACCGGCGCCCGGGATCGCCCGGCCGTGACGGTCACCCTCGCCGACCCGGGCGACCGCGCGGGTGCATCCAGGATGATCGAGGCGCTACCGTTCGTCGCCGGGTGTGACCCCGACGGTGAGGGGATCCACTGCACACTCTCCGACCCCGGGGCGACACCGGACCTCATTGCCGCGCTCGTCGATGCCGGTCTCCGGATCGAGGAGGTCAGGCGATCATCGCGGTCGCTTGAGGAGATCTACATCGAACACGTCGGGTCGGCAGGGGGCGGGGTATGAAGACCTTCAGCGTCATCGCCGGCCGTGAGATGCGTCTCGCCCTCCGGAACCGGAGTATCCTCATCTCTGCGGCCATCTTTGCCATATGGTTCCCTGTCATGTCCGCCTTCGGGGTCGCTGCGGGTGCCGGGGGAGATGCCGCAACCATAGCCGGCGGCATCGCCGCGATAACCCTCCCGGTCGGGGTCTTCATGGGCTACATCTTCTGCGCCGACGCCTTCCTCCGGGAGAAGCGGGACGGGACAATCGAGACGCTCCTCTGCACGCCGGTCTCGCTCCGCCGCCTCTGGGAGGGGAAGGCCGTAGGGGTCGCCGTGCCGGCGTATGTGATGGCGCTCATCTCGGCCACCGTGACCATCGCGGCGATCACCGCCATCACCGGGATCACGGTCGTTACCGAGCCCCTGCTCCTCCTCCACCTCGCGGCGATCGTCCCGGTCTGGATAATCGCCTCGACGGGACTCATCGGCGCGGCCCAGCTCGCGCTCGGGATGCGGGAGAACCAGATCCTCGGGTTCCTCCTCATCTTCGGGTTCATCTTCATCATCCTCGGGCTCCAGGAGATCGTGCCGGGCGGCCCCGGGGTCTCACTGGTAACAGAGGGGATCCTTGCGGCCGCCGGGATAGCACTCATCGCCTTTGCCCGCTTTATCGCCGGGAAGGTGACCCGGGAGCGGATCGTCCTGACGATACCGTGAAAGGGCCGGGGGGGGGAGGCCACCCCCTCGAAAAAGAGCAATCGTTCTCTGAGATCCAGAATACCTAGAGGACCTCATCGCCGTAGATATACGGCCTGAGCGGCTCCGGGATCGTGACCGATCCGTCCTCGTTCTGGTAGTTCTCGAGGATCGCCCGGATCGTGCGCGACGTCGCTATCGCAGTGCTGTTCAGGGTATGGGCATAGCGCTTCGACGTGAACTCGACAGGGTCGCGCACCCTGATATTCAGCCTGACCGCCTGGTATGCCGTGCAGTTCGAGCACGAGACCACCTCGCGGTATCGCTCCTCGCGCGGCATCCAGACCTCGATATCGTACTTCTTCGCGGCGACGGTCCCGATATCACCTGTGCAGATCGAGACGACCCGGTAGGGGAGGCCGAGGTGCTGGAAGACCGCCTCGGCGTTCGCGAGCAGCTCTTCGTGGAGAGGCCAGGACTGGTCAGGCGTGGCATAGATGAACTGCTCGATCTTGTGGAACTGGTGGACCCGGAAGAGCCCCTTCGTGTCAAGCCCGTGCGACCCGATCTCGCGGCGGAAGCACGGGCTCACTCCTGCGAGGCGGAGCGGGAGATCCTTCTCCTCAAAGATCTCATCACAGTACATAGCGGCCAGCGGGTGCTCGCTCGTCGCGATGAGGTACTCGTCTTCATCCTCGATCTTGTACATGACGTTCTCGAAATCGGCGAGGTCGGTTACGCCCTCGTATGCGGCCCGGTTCATCATGTACGGCGGTATGATCGGGGTGTAACCGCGCGCAACGAGCAGGTCCATCGCGAACCGCTGGAGCGCCATATCGAGCAGGGCGAGCCGGCCCTTCAGGAAGTAAAACCCGGCGCCGGAGATCTTTACCGCGCGCTCAAAGTCGGCCCAGTCGTTCTCGACGGCGAGCGCACCGTGGTTCTTCAGGTCAAATGCCGGAACCCGTGGCTCGCCCCACCGCTTGATCTCGACGTTCTCGGTGTCATCCTTGCCGATGGGCACGCTCTCGTGCAGGATGTTTGGAATCCGCATAAGGTGGTACCTGATCCCCTCGGTGAGCGTGTCGCGCTCCGTCTCAACTTCCTTGATCCGTGCGGGGAGATCCGCTGCCTCGGCGATGAGCACCGCGGTATCCTCCCCTGCTTTCCTCGCGCGGTTGATCTCGCGGGATATGACGTTTCTTCGGTTGCGCAGGTCTCCGATCGCTACGGTGAGTTCCCGTGCTCTCCGGTCCATCTCCAGCACTTCGTCGACCCAGGTCAGTTTCTCGGTATCTCCTCGTCTGTTGAGGTCTGCCCTGATGATCTCGGGGTGTGCGCGAACGAACTTCAACTCAAGCATACTGTCTCTCTGTAGTACATTGCCACGGCGGTATAATATGGTCATGCTGCCCGGGGATGCAGAAGTGGGGGGATCGCTACGTTCAAAAACCCACTCTTATAACCTCCGGCGATCCAATCCTGTTAGTATGGAAAAGAATCAGAAGATCATCCTGGTAGCAGGCGTCCTCATAACCCTCGGGTTGCTTGTTATCGACGTCTTCTTCGCCCTCATCGCGTTCGTCTGTGTGCTCGCCCTCCTGATGACTATCCATATCATGGGGGAGACCGGAAATTACCTGCTCATCGCCGCAGAGCTCTCGGAAGATGCCAGGGGGGTCATCATAAGCAACACGGGCACAGGTGAAGCGCGAAACATCCATGTCACCCTCGTCCCGCTCGATCTCGATTTCGATATTGCATCGCTCAAACCGGATGAGGCATCAAGGTTTGAGCTTGAGGCTATGGTGACGGAGGCAAAAGCAATCATCACCTACGAGGATACCGCCGGCCAGAAACAGACGCGAACGTACCCGCTCTCGGCGCTCAGCAGCGATCTGCTCAAGCCAATGTTCCCCGTCTTTGAACACCGGTGAGGAAGCAACTGGAGGCGGTGTCGGTAGTAGAACCGTAGCGGCCTCCTCACACGCCGGTGCCTGGAGGGGGGCAACCTCAGGCCGGTTTTTTCGGGGGTACCACGTGGCTGCCGGCGCCGGGCGGGGTGGGGAGAGAGGAGAGCGGTGTATGGGGTTTTCTTCCCGACTACGCCCTTCCCGGGCCATCACCACGATAGCCCCCGCTCCTGCGCGGGAACCCCGGGGAGGGCCGGTATGGTTCTTTTCGACGGGGAGGGGGCTCCCTCCCCGGCCCCTCCCCGGGTGATACCCCCACGGTCCGGTGTGTGGGATGACGCCAGTGACGGACATAATCAGGGCCGGCACCCCAGGCCGGCTTTTCCAGGGATATCACCTGCACTGCCCCCGCCGGGGGGCGGGGGAGGAGCGCGAAGCGCGGGCGGGGTGGGGAGAAAGGAAAAAAAGTGTATAGTGTCTCCCTTCCCGGGCCATCACCACGATAGCCCCCGCTCCTGCGCGGGAGCCCCGGGGAGGGCCGGTATGGTTCTTTTCGACGGGGAGGGAGTTCCCTCCCCGGCCCCTCCCCGGGTGATACCCCCACGGTCCGGTGTACGGGTGGATGCCGGTGGCGGGCATAATCGAGATTGGCTCCCCGGGCCGACTTTTTCTGGGATATCGCGACTACGGCCCTTGATCCTCGTAGAGCGGGGATGCAGAAGAACGGCGCCCGGAAGCCGGCGAAGAGCACGACCAGAATACGCATCACAAGATAAGTCGGTGCTACGAATGCCGGCTTACCCCTGCATTGAATCAGACTGGAAGGGCGCCCTC
>Ga0265293_10006054_pt1 | contig 19649 bp, 15 predicted proteins | sample Munlanlewell138R_FD_192505 | JGI IMG/M metagenome (GOLD analysis project Ga0265293, IMG submission 192505) | Leachate microbial communities from a municipal landfill in Southern Ontario, Canada - Leachate well 138R | ecosystem: Engineered > Solid waste > Landfill > Unclassified | place: Canada... | reverse complement strand
AAATGAACTGACCCAGGTTGTGCTTGGACCTGATTTTCCTACTGGAGGAATTGTTCAAGGAAAACAGGGTATTTTGAGTGCCTTGGAAACAGGTTCAGGAAAAATTATTATTCGGGCAAAGGCCATTGTTGAAGAGATGTCCAAAAGTCAGGATCGTCTTGTCATTACCGAAATACCATTTGAAGTAAACAAGGCTGATCTTGTTCGGGAAATTGACATTTTAAGAATTGACAAGAAGATTGATGATATTTTGGAAATAAGGGATGAAACTGACCAGGAAGGATTAAGAATTGCGATTGATTTAAAGAAAGGTGCCGATCCACAATTCATTTTAAACTTTTTGTACAAATCAACAAGTTTACAGGTTGCTTTCCATTATAATATGGTCGCTATTTTAAATCATCGCCCTGTCTTAGTGGGAATAATTCCGATCTTAAAGAGCTACGTTTTGCATCAAAAAGAAATTGTTACAAACAGATCTAACTATGAACTGGATCGCGCAACAAAGCGACAACATATTGTTCAAGGCTTAATCAAAATGGTTTCAGTGGTCGAAGATATTATTAAAATAATCCGTAAATCACAAAACAAGCAACATGCCAAGGAAAACATCATGACTGCCTTTGATTTTTCAGAGATTCAAGCTGAAGCAATCGTAACGTTGCAGTTGTATCGTCTATCAAATACAGACATAGTGGCACTTGAACAGGAGGATAAAAACTTACAAGAAAGAATCTTGGAGTTAAAGCATATTCTATCAAGTGAACATGCATTGAAACGAGTCATTAAACGGGAACTGCTCGATGTCTCAAACCGTTTAGGCATCGATAGAAGAACCGAAATTGAAAATGAAATTGAGAATATTAAGATTGATCATAAGGAATTGATTAGTATTGAGAACGTCTTTATCGGTGTTTCAAAAGAAGGATACATCAAACGCGCTAACACAAGAAGCTATCAAGCTTCGCAACAGGATGGACTTAAGGCAGATGACTCATTAATCTTCGAGCAGGAAGTAAAAACATTGGATACTTTGTTATTGTTTACCAATTTAGGCAACTATATTTATTTGCCTGTCTACAAAATCGATGAACAAAAATGGAAGGATCTAGGTGTTTACATTAACAACATTGTTCCAATTGAGCGTGGTGAAACAATCGTATCAGTCATTTGTGTTGAGAGCTTTGAAGCCAAACACAACATTTTATTAGCCACCAAAAAAGGCATGATGAAACAAGTTCGACTTGCTGATTTTGATGTCACTCGGTTTAATAAACCCTTTAGAGCTATCCGCTTAGGAAAAGGTGACTTCTTGGTTTCAGTTGATCAATATGAAAGACCAAACATTTTAGGAATAACTAAAAAAGGCTACGCACTTCGTTATAATATGAGCGAATTACCGCTCTATGGTTTACAAGCCGGTGGAGTAAAGAGTATCGCCTTAAGTGAAGATGATAACTTGGTTCAAGCATTGTACGTCAATCCTTCAGATGATTTTATTTTATTAACGGTTCGGGGACACATTATTAAGGACTTCGTTGATGAACTACCGGTTTATGGAAGAGGAAGAAGAGGAATATTGATTGTAGAGCAGTTAAAAAAGGAACCACATTTCGTTGTCTCGGCAGCTAGGTTGTCCCAACTGCAGCAGAAGGAAGATGTTGAGGTTCGCATTGTTACTGATAAAAAACGCTTTGATTTTAAAGTAAGTGATTTAAAATACGTCGGCAATAAATTTGGTAAAAAGATGATTGATATTGGCCAAGATGGCGATGGTTATGAGATTCAAATCTTTTCAGCCTCAACCATTGAGCAAAGCGAAGACAAAGAAACACCGGTGTTAAAAAAGAAAAAAGCAACCAAGAAAAAAGTAATTGAATTGTATTCAGAAGATATCGTTATCAATAACGATCAAAAAATACATATAAATCGTCTTGATCTATTTGATGAAGATGAGTAGGAGAAACTATGAAAATAACAATTAATGAAAAGGTATATGAATACGAAAAAAGTTTAACTTTAGAAGAAATAGTTAAGCAAATGGGGTTGAAAGACATTTTAGCTGCTACAGTTGATGGCAGATTAAGAGAACTGACATATTTGGTTGTCAAAGATTCAGTCATTGAGTTTTTAAGCTATAATCATCCAGATGCTGTTAGAATTTATGAAACAACACTACGCTATGTTTTGGCAATGGCAGTAAAAAATCTATATCCAAAAGCCAAAGTAAAGTTCAATTATAGCATTTCACGTTCAATTTTAGCTGTATTAGAAGGAATAGATGATAGCCTGCGCAATGAACATGTTGAAGCGATTAATCAGGAAGTGCTTCGCATCGTTAAGCAGGATCTACCGATTTACCGCGAACGCATTCCCCTTGGTGAAGCGATGGACTTATATCGAAGATTGGATATGCCCGATAAGGTTGCGGTTTTAGAATACCGTGAAGAGGAATACGTTAACCTATATGAATGTGATGGTTATGTGAACTATATGTTTGGTTATATGTTGCCAAGAACTAGTTACATCAACTCCTTCCGTCTATTCTTGTATCATCCGGGTTTCATCATTCAATATCCAAGATCAGAATTTAACGGTAACATACCAACCTTTAACGATGAACCAATTTTTGGTCTTGCCTTGAAGGAGGCTGCTAAATGGGGTAAAATTATTCAAGGTAATACGATTCCAAAGATGAATGAGTATGCGAAGGATTATGAATCAGCGGTTGATTTTGTTAACATGTGCGAAAGTAAACACGGACATATGCTCGCCGAGCTTGGAAAAGAAATTATGAACAATATCGATTCAATTCGGCTAATTGGAATCGCCGGTCCGTCTTCCTCAGGCAAAACAACCTTTTCACATCGCTTAAGAATTGAACTGATGGCGTTGGGCTTAAAGCCGGTTATGATCTCAATTGATGATTACTATCTAGGTCGTGAAATGGCACCGAAAAATGCTGATGGGACACCGGATTTAGAACATATTGATGCACTGGATGTTGAGTTGTTTAATAAAGATATGTTTAACCTAATTCAAGGTCAAGCAGTTACACTACCGATTTTCAACTTTAAAACAGGCAAAAGAGAAGTCGGCAAGACAGTAAAACTGAGTCAAAATACACCGATGATCATTGAAGGAATTCATGCATTAAACGAACGTTTAACTGAAAGTATTCCCAGACACCAAAAATACCAAATCTATATTGCCCCTCAAACACAATTACATATTGATGACCATAATCCAATTAGCATTACTGAGTTAAGAATGCTGAGAAGAATTGTGCGTGATCAAAGACATCGTAACGCTTCAGCTTCAGTCACATTGGATATGTGGCCATCGGTCCGTCGAGGAGAGTTCAAATGGATCTATCCTTTCCAAAAGGATGCTAACTTCGTCTTTAACTCTGAACTAACTTATGAGTTTGCAGTCTTAAAAAAACATGCAATTAGACAACTTCAAGAAATTTCACCTGATAGTAAACACTTTATTACTGCCAACCGGCTATTAAAGTTTTTGAAATATTTTATTGATATTGATGATGAGATTGTACCTTCTAATTCGATCTTAAGAGAATTTATTGGTGGATCCAGTTTCCATCGATAATTGGAGGTGAAAAAATGAAATCACTTGAAAATATTAATCGCATTCAGTTAACTAATGAAACAATGTTATCGCTTTTGTCGTTGTACGAATCAAAGGGAAAATCATTTTATTACGATGATCTGTTTCAACGTGATCGTCAGGCTTTTGAGAAGAAATCCCTCGCAACCAGTCTTTTAGCTCTTTGTTCATATTTTAATTTAGATGTGACAATTCCAAGAGTCAAACTTTTGGCCAAGAAAGAGATGGTCGCTAAAAATAAAGAAGAACAACTCTTAATTAATATTAAGAATGTCCTAACAATTCTGCACGAAAAACCAGCCGAGTTTGAATTGTTAATCAATGAGATTGCTGACTTGCTTAAGCTGCTTAGTCGTAATTTTGATCCAATTGCCTTTAAAACCGGCGAAAAAGAACCACTGACAATCTTGGGTAAAACAAAAACAAGACATAAGAAAGATGAGCTGGAACGTTTGATTGAGCTTTACTTAAGTCACGCTAAGGCCGGAAGACATGAGTTAACCCAGTTAATATCAAACTTTTATGTCGATTTTTTGAATATGGATCTCTTAACTAATCAGAATGAATTGGTTGGAATAATCATTTTATATGCTTTGCTACTAAGTCAGTTCAATGTTTTTAAATATGCAAGTTTTTTTAAATACTTATTAAAGGAAAAAGATGCTTGGCAGCAAGGAATCATTACCGCATCTTATTACTGGCAGTCTGGTTTTGCTCAAACTGATTTGGTTTCAAGAACCTTGATTAATATTTTGTTAGACTGTTATAAGGAAGTGGATGATCTGGCCCATGAATTTTCCTTTGAAGTCGATTTGAACAAATCTGATACAATCGAAAATAGTATTTTAAAAATTGATGAAATATTTAGCAAGGAAGACTTACGCAAACGACATCCAAACGTGAGTGACGCAACAATCGATCGTACTCTAAAACGTTTAAAGGAAGAAGAAAAAATACGCCCACTTGGTAAAGGGCGCAGTTCTAAATGGCAACGAATTGTTCCAGGATATAAAAAGTTTGGCAGTAAACAATTAACCTTATTTGATGATTAAAAGGTGAGACAAAAGTCAGTTCGAATGGGAACTAAATATAAGAGTAATAGAGCTTGCATACGATTTCTGTGCGAGGTCTTTTATTTTTCAGTAAATATTCCCAAACTGATAATGTCCATTACTTGATAGCTTAAATCGTCAAAGTCTTCTTCAGTCATCTTATCTCTGAACAATACTTGTAAGCCTACGAAATTTGAGATTCCCATTAAGACATAAGACAGTGTTTCTAAGTTCATTTCTTTTTTAATTTCCTTGTTAGCAACCGCAAATGATAACTGACGAACATAATCACGTGAGAAAGTTTCATAGTATTCCTTAAACAGAGTGTGATCAACAAACATTGATTCCCAAATAATGCGATATGCCAATGGGTCTTGCCAGGCAAACTTCAAAAATGCCTTTAAGCCAAGTCTTTCTTGATCATAACGTGATTTAGCACCCTTGATACCTTCGCTAATCGCTTTTCTTATCGCTTTACGATAACTAGCCAATAAAAAACTATATAAAGCATATTTATCGTCAAAATAGAGGTAGAAAGTACCAGTAGCAATATTTGACTTTTCAATTATTTCATTGATTGATGTTGCTTGATATCCTTTTTTTGAAAACAGCTTTTTAGCTGTGTCCAGGATTTGGTCAAACGTTTTTTGACCATCTTTGCGCTTAGGCAATCTATATCGCATTAAATTCATTGTATCACCATATTATAGTTTATCTCAATTCGGATTAAATTACAAGAATAATTATTCATTTTAGTAAATAGCAAAATCTTACTGTTTATAAAATGCTCAGACAGCTTGCAGTTATTAATTGCATTATGAAAATTGAAAGCGTTTTTATTGATTCAATGTATTAAAATACATATATAAACAAATTTGATTGACAACAAAGATTGGTTTATGATATTATTAAAGTAACATGAATGTTTATTCATATAACACTTGTTTCTAGGCGAATAGAAATGCATTCATGCCGCTTTTATTCGCTAATATAAAATAATAAAAGTCAAAAGGAGATTTGCAATGAAAAAAGTTTACATTGTTGGTGCAAAAAGAAGTGCAATCGGATCTTTTCTAGGGTCTTTATCCCAAATCCACGCTTCAGAGTTTGGTGCACAAGTTTTAAAAGAATTAATCAATGAAACGAAGATCGATCCTAGTAAAATTGATGAAATCTTAGTCGGTAACATTCTACCAGCAGGCTTAGGACAAGGAATTGCTCGTCAAGTAGCGATTAAAGCCTCAGTTCCAACCTCAGTTCCTGCCTATGGAGTTAATATGGTTTGTGGAAGCGGGATGAAGACAGTCATGAACGCTTATACTAGTATTGCTGCTGGTATGCATAATTTAGTTGTAGCCGGTGGCGTTGAAGCGATGAGTACAACACCGTATTTGATTCCATCAGCAATTAGAAATGGAATTAAAATGGGTGATCAAACAATTAGAGACCATATGATTTTTGATGCCTTGACTGATGCGTTCAATAATTACCATATGGGTATTACAGCTGAAAACATTGTTGAAAAATATAATTTTACAAGAGAACAGCAAGATGAATTAGCAATGCAGTCACAAGCAAAAGCGATTGCTGCTCAAGATGCTGGTAAATTTAAAGATGAAATCGTTCCCGTTACGATTAAGACCAGAAAAGAAGAAATCATTTTTGATCAAGACGAATATATCAATCGCAAAACATCATTAGAAAAATTAGCAGCACTGCGTCCCGCATTTAAGAAAGATGGTACAGTTACGGCAGGTAATGCATCGGGTATTAATGATGGAGCAAGCTTTATGCTTTTAGCAAGTGAAGATGCCCTAAGACAATATAACCTTACGCCTCTAGCTGAAGTGGTTGGGATTGGACAAGGTGGTGTAGATCCTGAAGTTATGGGCTTGGGGCCAACACCGGCAATTAAAAATGCATTAAGCTTTGCTAAACTGAGTTTAAGTGATATTGATTTATTTGAATTAAATGAAGCGTTTGCCGCTCAATCATTAGGTGTTATAAAAGAGTTATCGGAAGAGCATAATGTTAAACAGGAAGATATTATTGCGAAAACAAACGTAAATGGTGGTGCGATTGCACTAGGTCACCCTGTTGGAGCAAGCGGAAATAGAATCATTGTTACATTGATACATGAAATGCTAAGAAACAAAGATTTAAATTTGGGTTTGGCCAGCTTGTGTATTGGTGGAGGCATGGGAACAGCTATTATTGTCAAGAAGATAAAATAAGGAGAAAAACGATGAAAAAATTAGATGGAAAAATTGCAGTTGTAACTGGTGGAGCAAAAGGAATTGGTCAAGCAATTGCACTTGCATTCGCAGACGAAGGTGCAACCGTTATTGCAGCCGATATGGGCAAATTGGAGTATGAACACCCAAATGTGGTTGGCTATGAATTAAACGTAACCGATGTAGAGGGTGTTAAAGCATTTTATGATCACTTAGTTGAAAAATATGGCAAAGTTGATATTCTAGTAAACAACGCCGGTGTCACACGCGATGCGATGACAAGAAAAATGACAGACGAGCAATGGAACTTTGTCATTGACGTTAATTTAAAGGGTGTTTTCAACTTGACCCGTTTATTTGGACCTTTGATGGAAACAAATGCTTATGGCTCAATTATCAATATTTCATCAGTTGTCGGTGTATTTGGTAATATTGGTCAGGCAAATTATGCTGCAACTAAAGCGGGTGTACTTGGTTTAACAATGACTTGGGCAAAAGAATTTGCTAGAAAAGGCGCAAACGTCCGAGTTAACGCGATTGCTCCTGGTTATATTATGACTGATATTTTGAAAACAGTTCCACAGGAATTGTTAGATAGCTTTGCAAAATTAACAATGCTTGGTCGATTAGGTCAACCAGATGAAATTGCTAAGGTTGCATTGTTCTTAGCATCAGACGACGCATCATACATTACCGGCCAAACATTAAATGTTAATGGCGGAATGAGATTATAATTTGTTTTTAACAAGAAGAAGATAGAAAGTGGGGTTTCCAAAGGATGAGCAAAAATAATGTAGGCATAGTTGGAACCGGTATTTACTTACCAAAAAATAGAATGACAGCAAAAGAGATTAGTGAAGCAACCCATGGCGTATGGAGTGAACAGGCAGTCATTGAGAAACTAGGGATTATGAAAAAAGTAATTCCCGGGTCGTTACCACATGACGGTACACAAGAAATGGGAGCTTTAGCTGCACTAGAAGCGTTAAAAAATACTGGGATAGATCCATTGGAAATCGATGTTATACTATCTGTCACTGAAGAATGGAAAGAATATCCTTTAACAACATCAGCTCTTTACATTCAAGATCGAATCGGTGCGTTAAACGCCTGGGGAATTGATGTTCAAAATCGCTGTTGTACAACTGTTTCAGCACTTAAAATGGCTAAAGACATGTTAATTGCTGATGATGAGATCAATACAATCTTGATTGCTGGTGGTTACCGTAATGGCGATTTCATTGACTTCACCGATAAAAATATGTCAATGATGTATAACCTTGGTGCCGGTGGAGCAGCGATCATTTTAAAGAAAAATTATGGCAAGAATTTACTTCTAGGTTCACACATTGTTTCTGATGGTTCATTATCAAGAACAGCTGGTGTCGAAATCGGGGGCATCTGCAATCCGATTACGCCAAAAAACTACCTAGAAGCACAAAAATCACTTCGTTTATTTGAGCCAGCAAAAATGAAGGATCGTTTAAACGAAGTATCGATGCCAAATTGGCATACATGTATTGATGAAGCATTAAGGAAGTCCCATCTAACTAGAAAAGACATCAATTTTTTAAATATCTTGCATATTAAACGTTCAGGTCATGTAGCGATGCTTGAAGCGTTAGAATTAAAACCTGAACAAAGTATTTACTTAGAGGATTATGGACATATTGGCCAGCTTGACCAAATATTATCGCTTGATTTAGCATTGAAAAGCGGGCAAGTCAAAGATGGAACAGTAATGTGTATGTTAGCTGCAGGAATTGGATATGTCTGGGCAGCAAATATCATTCGTTGGGGGTAATCTATGCTTGATCTAATTATTTCCGGTTTGATCCAATCTGCACCTTTGGCTTTAGCAACATTAGGGGTTGTACTAATCTTTAAAACTTCATTTACGACTAACTTTGCCCAAGGAATTATTGGTACTCTGTCGGCATATATCGTTACATATATTTTAATGCCTGTACCTGATATTACTGGTAATGTTCCAAATCCATCGGTCGGAGAATATTTGTTCGCGATAATTGTTGGTGTCTTGTTTGGGTTCGTCTTTGCGATGTTGATTGATATTTTGATTTTTCGCAAATCAAAAGGTAGCACGTCAATCGGCAAACAAATTATCACGATGGGTATCGTTTTGATTATCAATGGTTTAATCCCAACTTTCTTTGGAGTTTCAGATCGATCACTTCCAAGAATTGGCGCACAGTTTCAAGGCACTTTTTTGAATTATCCGGTTAAGGTGATTCAATGGTTATTTGGTTTATTAAACTATAACATCTTGTATCATCAGGCGGTTTCATTCTTCATCTCCCTTGTACTTATCTTATTGATTGTCTTGGCATTAAGATATACAAAATGGGGCCTTGGAGTTCGTGCTACAGCATCAAATGAGCACGTAAGTAGTATGCTGGGTGTTAACACCAGAGTTATTACGGCAATGAGTTGGGCAATCGCAGGTGGATTAGCTGCTGTATCAGCAATTTTGATTTCATCGAGCAGGGGAACATTTGGAAATGTAACAACATACTTTATGATTCCAACGCAAATTCAGGCTTTCTTTGCGGCCATACTTGGAGGATTTTCAACCTTTTATGGGCCAATTGTCGGAATTGTTATTTTCTCAATCTTAAATAGCATCTTAGGTGTTTACTTAAATCCTTGGGGAACAACAATTCTATACTTGATTATCTTATTAGTTGTCTTGTTTAAGCCGCTTGGTTTATTTGGCAAGAAAATAGCGAAGAAGGTGTAAAGATGAAAGATAAACTATTGAAAAAGTTCCATGAACTTCGAAAACATCCATTTTCTGTTTTCATCTTATTTGGTTTTGTTTCATTATTGATACCTTTGTTTGCTCCGGTTATCGGCGTAACGATCGTCGATGCACTGGCTAAAACATTAATTTATTATGTTGTAGCACTTGGATTTTCACTCTTGATTGGGTATGCAGGACTGGCATCGCTTGGTACAGCAGCTTTTGTCGGTATCGGAACATTTTCCCTTTATACGGGAATGCAAGTCTTTAATTTACCGTTTATTGTTTCAATTGCACTAGCAATTGCGATTGCAATCGTTGTTGGATCAATCTTTGGTTTTGTTTCCTTAAGAATTGAAGGCATGTATTTGGCAATCGTAACATTGGGATTGTCGGAAATTGCAGTTGAGCTTTTTAAAAACTTCCCCCGTTTCACTGGTGGAGTGTCTGGACAAACATTTGTTGGTATTTCACTTTTTGGGTTAAGGTTAAGCAATACAGCCGTTTGGATTTTAATTATTGCCTTTGTTGTTTTGGCAATGATCCTAACCTACAATTTGATCAATAGTCCAACCGGAAGAGCAATGCTAGCAATTAAAAACAGTGAGTCTGCCGCTCAAGCGATGGGAATCAGTGTGATTAAATACCGCTTAACAGCATTTGTTGTCTCAACTGTTTATGCAGTCATCGGTGGTGTTCTCTACATGAGTTATGTTAAATTTTCGATCGGTACTCATTGGAGTCTTGCAATCTCATTGAACATCTTGGCGGCCGTTGTTGTTGGAGGCTCAAAATCAATTTGGGGCGTATTGATTGGAACATTTATTATCTTTGGACTCGATCTGGCTGTCTTTAAATCAATTCCGTTTTTAATGCAAAGCCAATATGCAAATGTGTCGTTCATTATTAGTGGTATCTTGATTATTGTGGTGATGATGTATTTTCCCAATGGAATTATTGGTTTAATTAACAAATTGATTTACAAAATCAAAGCAAAAAGATTAGCAAAAAACAGCAAGGTGGAGGTATAAGTCATGAACATTTTTAAAAAATATAAGCAAACCTTGTATGTCCGTAATTTTGCAAAATTGAAGCGAAAGCAATTTTATTATCAGGAAATCGGCAATGAAAGAAAGTTAAACTTAGTCAACGATAAGCTTGAAAAAATGAGTTCAGAAATGGTTCTGCTTGAGCAAAACAAAGAACTTGAAAGAGCAAATCGCATTGAGGAAATTAAGTTAAAGTTGAATGAAGATCTAAAGGATGATGTAAAAGAGAGATTTGAACTTGAATTAAAGGTCGAAGAGGATCGTCAACGGTTCATGAAGGATGATAATGCACATCTAATGTTAACAAATCTTTCAATGCAATTCGGTGGTTTGAAGGCAGTCAATCGGTTGAGTTTCACCGTTAAAAAAGGCGAAATATTTGGCTTAATCGGACCAAATGGTGCTGGTAAAACAACAGTCTTCAATTGTATTACTCAGTTTTATAAACCAACGGAAGGTGGTTTGTACTATCGCGACCGCTTACACAAGAATCATGCTTTAATCGATTATCAAACGCATGACGTGATTGACTTAGGTATTGTTAGAACGTTTCAAAACGTTGAGCTGGTTTGGGAATTGTCAGTCTTGGATAACTTGCTTGTTGGAGCGCACTCAATTTACAGCTCGGGATTTTTCACACAATTGCTTCACTTGCCACGGTTGAAGAAAGAAGAAGAAATAATCAAAAAGAAAGCGATTGAAGTTTTGACAAAGCTAAAGATTCTGCAATATAAGGATGTTAGTCCCTGGGGTCTGCCATATGGCATATTGAAGAGAATTGAGTTGGCAAGAACTTTGATGACCAATCCGAGCCTAATCATTTTAGACGAACCAGCGGCAGGATTGAACGAAACTGAAACAAAAGAATTAGCAAAACTTATTATTGAAATAAGGAATGAATTTGATTTGACAATTTTCCTAGTCGAGCATGACATGGGTTTAGTAATGGATATCTGTGATCAAATCTGCGCAATTTCATTTGGTCAACTCTTAGCAATAGGAACACCGACTGAAATTCAGAAAAATAAAGCGGTTCAAGAAGCTTATTTGGGTGGTGAGTAAGATGGGATACCTTGAAATAAAAGATGTCATCATTGATTATGGAATCATTAGAGCGGTAAAAGGTGTATCAATGACCGTTCCTGAAAATAGTATTGTTGCAATTTTGGGATCAAACGGTGCCGGTAAAACGACTTTGATCAGAAGTATATCCGGTTTAGTAAAAGTGGCCGAGGGATCAATCAGCTTAGATGGGGAATTGATTAGCAATAAAGAGCCATATAAAATCGCCGCAAAAGGTATTTTACAATCCCCAGAAGGTCGTTTAGTCTTGCGTGGCCTTACTGTTGAGGACAATCTGTTGGTTGGTGCTTATGCGCTTAAGTCAAAGGATGGATTAAAAAGAAATGCAAGAATTAAGAAATTATTTGATAACGTGTTTGAGTTGTTTCCGATTTTAAAGGAAAGAAGAAAACAGCAAGCATCAACACTATCTGGTGGAGAACAACAAATGTTGGCCATCGGCAGAGCATTAATGGGTGATCCGGATATCTTATTGCTTGATGAACCATCGCTTGGATTAGCGCCATTAATTGTTCGCAGTATTTTTGAAGTATTAGTAAAAATTAGAGCTGCTGGCAAAACGATACTGATTGTTGAGCAAAATGCGTTTCAGACTTTAAAGATTGCAGATTATGCTTATGTCTTAGAACTAGGCAAAATCAAATTAGAAGGAAAAGCCGCGGATTTATTAGCTAATGATGAATTAGTTAACGCCTATTTAGGCAAGAATAATTAGGAAATAACCAACATTAGTTGGATATTAATAAAAGGAGAAAATATGAAAAAGATTGTTTTAGGTTTTTTAATGCTAGTATTCGTCGTAGTATTAGCAGCTTGTCAAAACACTTTACCTAACTTGGATGTTGAAGAATATGATGTTCCGGAAGTTCCAGCAGGTTTAGTGCAGGGTGTAACAGATAATGGTGATGGAACTATTACTGTTAAAGTTGGGAATACAGCTTCAAAATCAGGTTTATTTGGTGTAGTTGGTATTCCATTTAGTGCAGCAATTGATTCGGTCTTCCAATCTTACAACGCAACAAGCACAAAATACAAAATTGAGTACATTACTTATGATGACCAAACTCAACCTGACGTTGGTTTAACCAACACAAAAAAGTTAATTGAAGATGATAAAGTCTTCGCATTGGTTGGTCATGTTGGTACAGGTACTGTTGGTGCAACTCTACCAACAATTCTAGATGCACACATACCAATGGTGTATGCTGCTACAGGTATCAATGAATTATACTTTGGTAATACTCCTGGTAACCCAGTATTTGCAGTTCAACCAATTTATAAAACTGACGGTCGGATTGCATATGCAAGAGCAATTTCTGAATCATTGTTTGGTGAAAGCGGTGATGAAAAATTAGCAGAAAATGCTAGAATTTACGTTCTTTATACAAATGATGATGCCGGTAAATCAATTACTGCAGGTATTATTGAAGAAGCTAGAAACAATGGTCGTGAACGTTATCTAACTGTTAACTCATTTGAAGAAGGTTCAATTGACTCTGCCGTCAAGGCAGCAATTGCTAAGAATCCTGCTCTAATCATCGTTGCTGGTAACCAAGCTCCATTTAACAGTGCGTTAGTTGCGTTAAATGACAATGGTAACACCGCTCCTGTAATTACTTCATACGTTAATACAAATGCTTCATCAATTACAGCGATGGATTATGATTTTGATTTCTATGGTAGTGCATGGTTAGACGTTACTACTGAAGAAGGATTAGGCGGATACCTTGATTTCTTCGCTATTATGACTGCAAACGGTTATGGTGCAGAACCAGACTCTGGTAAAGAGAACTATACCGGTAATGCTTTCGCAATGGCTGGTTATGTGGCTGCTAAAGTATTCTTAGCTGGTTTGGATCGTGTTGAAGGTGAGTTAACTTTCCTGACATACATTCAAGCATTAGAAAGTGCTCCAGTTAACATTCCAATGGGTGGAGAAATTGACTTTACAGATGGTAAACGCTGGGGAATCAACTCAATGTCATTCCTCAAGTATGAATACAATGCTGAAACTAAATTAGGCGAATTCGTTAAAGTAGCTGAAATTGAATCACTTGAAGAAATACTAAACAAAAAATAAATAATTAGAGGTATAATAGGGAGAGGAAACTCTCCCTTCATACTATGTATTAGAAAGAGGATTTTTATGAAAATGCCGAAAATTATAACAGCAGCTGAAGCTGTTAAACTTGTTAAATCAAACGATCATGTCGTTGTTGGTATGACAGCAGCCGAACCACAAGCATTTATGAACAAGTTGCATACGATTGCTAATCATGTTAAGAATGTAACTGTTTCGAATTGTTTGCCAATCTTGGAAGCGGATTTTTTTATGAATCCTGCCTATAAAGAGTCTTTTAAAATTGGCGGTTGGTTTTATACTAATACCTTAAGAAAAGTCCATAAAAACGGCAATATTTCGTTTATACCAAACCATCTACATTTAGCCGGTAAAAAACGTTTTGAACATATGAAACCAAACGTGTTTGCGATGAGCGCAAGCATTCCAGATAAGCACGGATATATTTCCTTATCTGTTTCAAACGTCTATGAAAGAGATGCAATTGATACTGCTGATATTGTCATCATTGAAATCAATCCAAATTTTCCAAGAACATTTGGCGACAACAGTATTCACGTTAGTGAAGTCGATTATATTATTGAATCTAATTATCCCGTTCCAAGTATCCCTGATATTGAACCAAACGAAAAAGATCTTATTATCGGTAATTTGATTGCCAACCACGTTAAAGACGGTGATACGATTCAATTAGGTATCGGTGGTATTCCAAATGCGGTTGCCACGGGATTAATGGGTAAAAAAGATTTAGGTATCCATACAGAGATGTTTACTACAGGAATGATGAAACTGATTAAGTCCGGTGTAGCAAATGGGGCAAGAAAAACTTTAATGCCACGAAAACATGTTGCCGCATTCGCGTACGGTTCACAGGAACTATATGCTTTTTTAGATGATAATCCAAGCCTGTTCTTTATGCGTGGAAATGCAGCTAATGATCCTTATATCATTGGCAAAAATGATAATATGGTCTCAATCAATACAACAATTGAAATTGATCTTACCGGACAATGTGCAAGCGAATCAATCGGTCACGTTCAGTTTAGTGGCACCGGCGGTCAATCAGATACTGCGGTTGGTGCACAAAATAGCAAGAACGGACGTTCATTCATTGCGTTATATTCAACAGCGATGGTAAGAAATCCTGAAACCAACGAGCGTGAAGAAATATCAAAAATTGTTCCAATCCTAAAACCGGGGGCAGCTGTCTCTTTGTCAAGAAACGATGTTGACTATGTTGTAACTGAATACGGATGTGTTTCACTAAGAGGTACAACAATTGCTGAGAGAGTAGAATTGCTGATCAGTATTGCTAATCCTAAATTTAGGGAAGAGTTGAAACAGGAAGCGATCAAATGGGGATTTATAGGAGCGTAATATGAGTATCCTGAAATTTAAAAATTATAACATTTATTATGAGGTCAACGGAATTGGTGAACCAATCCTAATCTTAAACGGAATTATGATGTCTACCAAAAGTTGGGAACCATTTGTTAATTCGCTGTCAAAGCATAGTCAATTGATAAGAGTTGATTTTTTAGACCAAGGTCAAAGCAGTCGCATGTCTGAGAGTTATACGCAAAGCATTCAGGTTGAGGTGGTTTTAGCATTGCTGGATCATCTTAAGATCGCTAAAATAAACCTGGTTGGTATTTCATATGGTGGAGAAGTAAGTGTCCTGTTTGCTAGTATGCATCCTAATCGTGTTAAACGTTTATTGCTGTTTAATACAACCGCATACACCTCACCTTGGCTCGCTGAGCTTGGGCATCAATGGAACTCGATTGGACGTTTAAGAGATGGCAAGCTTTACTATCAGGCAACAATACCGGTAATTTATTCGCCAAGTTTTTATGAAGAAAATCTAAGCTGGATGAAAAAACGCGAAAGTATATTGGAACCAATATTCACAAATGCTGTTTTCTTAGATGCAATGGAGCGTTTGACAAACAGTGCTGAAAGTTATGATTCGCGTTCTATCATTAATAATATAACAGCCAAAACACTCATTGTAGCAGCAGATGAAGACTATTTAACACCAATGGCCAACCAGAAGGAATTACAGCATTTAATCACCGATTCCAAACTGATTATTATCCCTGGTGTTGGTCACGCATCAATGTATGAGACACCAATGCTGTTTACAAGTTTAGTCTTAGGTTTTGTCTTAACTGAGGATGAAAAATATTTAATTTAAAAGGGGGATTATTTTGGAAAAAAGACAAGTAGTACTAAGAAACGGTGAAGTCATTCACTATTTGGAACAGGGTGCTGGAGATAAGACCTTGTTGCTAATCCATGGTAACTTTTCTTCCAGTTTGCATTTCACACCTTTATTGAAAAGACTACCAAAAAGTGTTCGATTGCTTGTTCCAGATTTAAGGGGATATGGCGATTCAACATACTATCGCCGCATTAACTCTTTAACGGATTTTGCAGAAGACATGGCGTTTTTCTTAAAGGCAAAAAATGTTGAAAAAGTAGATGTCGTTGGTTGGTCATTAGGTGGAGGAGTTGCATTAGAACTGGCTGCTGATTATCCAGAACTTGTGAACAAATTAGTCTTAATAAATTCAACGACTCATCGTGGATATCCAATCTTTAAAAAGGATGCAAATGGACTGCCGCAAGTCGGGCAGATTTATCAATCGCCAGAAGAATTAGAATCTGATCCAGTTCAAGTTGTTCCATTGTTAACAGCAATCAAAAATAAGGATTTTAATATAATGAGTTACATTTTTGATGCAACCATTTATACAGTGGGTAAACCCAGTATAGAAGACAATAAAATCTGGATTGAAGAATCATTGAAACAAAGAAATTTAATCGATGCTGATTGGGCACTGGCAAATTTGAACATGTCAGATATTCATAACTTCTACAATGCTGGAACACAGAAAATAAGAAGAGTAAAGGCGAAGGTGCTTCACACCTGGGGTGACAAGGATATAGTTGTTCCAGAATACATGGTGTTAGAAAATATCAAAGCATTAAAGAATTCATCTACTTATATCAAGTATGAAAATTGTGGACATTCACCGTTAGTAGATGTTCCGGATCAATTAGCAAAAGATATCTTAGAATTTATTGAATTGAATAAAGAATAGTTAACCTTAAAGAATGATGTTAACAACAGCTGTATCATAATTGTGATATGGCTTTTTTTTATCTATAGACCAATCATGATAGGATGCTAGAAAATAATTTAAAAATGTATGTTTACTATATGTAAACAAATGTGCCTTTTTCAATATATTCAAAAATGAGTGTTTTTTAGATGTCAAAGAAATAGGCATAGGTATAGAAGGCAAGTAAAAATTACAAGTCGCATTTTTATTAAACCAATCTCTTATTCTCTCGAATCTAGCAGGACTGAATTTTATAGCTGCAAATAATTTTTCATTTTGAAAAGATAGATTCAAATCATTGTCATTTTAATTTTTCTAAGAAGAATGTATTTGCATATAAGTATATGCGTATTGAATGCAAGTAAAACCTTAACGATATTTTTGACGCAACCAGTTTTTTGGAAAAAAAAGGAAATATTGAAATTATCTAACAATAATAGGTTATGCTAAAAGCGGTTTTCTAATAAAAAGAAGAAATCGAAAATTATAAATTGCAAGTTTACTAAAACTAATCTTTTTTGAGCAATATTATTTTTTATATATTTTATAATTATAAGTATGAAAAAGAAGTCCCTAGATTTACCCATAAAACTAGTTTATTAAGATCAAAGGATTTTACACGCACACCAAAACTTAAAAACATTATCCCAAAGAATGTGACACCTATTTATACAATAAAAGAAGAAGTAAAGAGCTTGGTGGTATTATGCAAGATTTATTTGGTGAAATGACGTCTAAGAGACGCTAAAAGCATTATACATACATTTGTCCAAGATAAGCAGCTTAAACAGCGCTCAGACTACTCTCGATAAACATAAATACCATCAAAACAAGCGTGAGAATATAATTAACCATGAAAACACTAGTATAATAGCATTTTAATATAGCAATTTGCCATTCATTAACCCGATTATTCACGGTAAAACACACTCTCTTATTTTGCTTTTGTTCGTATAATATATATTATGTAAACCATATGATGACGCCTTTACTGTGCTATCAATGGGTTTTATGTGGAAATGTTGATTAGTTAAATGCTCTCTTATTTCAAGGTCGGTGGTGTGTTTTTGCTAAAAGCTGTCAAAAATACAGTTATAGTAAACTTATAAATTAATATGTTTTAAAATTGACTCTATGATATAATAATTATGGTGATTATATGAGAAAAAAATCAATTATGATTGTGTTTACAGGCGGTACAATATCAATGCATAAACACGAATCAACTTTTAAAACTGTCATTAATGACAACCAAAATGAACTATTGAAAATACTTGAGTCTAACATCCCACACGTGGAACTGCTGTCTCATCAATTTTCAATGAAACCTTCGCCTGCCGTTACACCAGGTGATATGTTTAATTTGGCTAAACTTACAAATCAGTACATTGAAAATCCTAATATAGATGGCGTTGTTATAACTCACGGAACTGACACTTTAGAAGAAACAGCGTATTTCTTAGATCTTTATCTAAACACAAAAAAACCGGTTGTTGTAACTGGATCAATGCGTAACTTCTCTGAACTTGGTTATGATGGACTGAGCAATCTACACTCTTCAATCTTGGTTGCTTCTTCTAGTGAGTCGAAAAATTTAGGAATTCTTGTTGTCTTAAACGATGAGATCAATTCAGCTCGTGAAGTTACAAAATCTCATACGATGGCCTTAGACACGTTTAAGTCCTTAGAATTTGGCCCGCTTGGAATAGTTGACCAGGAACGCGTAATCTATTATCGCAACACTCACCATCACGAGTCCTTCATTACACCTAATCAACTTTCAGCAGATGTTGAGATTGTTAAAGCTTCTGCTGGCTCAAGTTCAGTTTTACTAAACTTACTAATTGACCAAAAAATAAATGGTATCATTGTTGAAGCCCTAGGACGCGGTAATGTACCCGAGACTATGGTCGATGGTATCAAGCGTGCAATCAAAAACAATATTCCTGTGATTATCACTTCTAGATCTCCGATGGGTCGTGTCTTAGATACATATGGATACGAAGGTGGCGGAGCACATTTAATGTCTCTTGGTGTTATTTTTGCTGGTAATTTAAACAGTCAAAAAGCAAGGATCAAATTAATTCTGGCGTTAAGTCTTACTAATGATCAAGAACAAATTAGGAAATACTTTTCAGAAGGTGATTACTAATGATTTGGCTAATTAAGTTACGACACGGTTATTTTTATACTAAGATCATCGCCTCAGTATTGTCACTGTTTACTTTGATTACTATCCTAAGTCAGTTTGCTGATTTTAGTCCTTCAGTGAATACTTTTGTCGATTGGGTCATCCTAATGTTCTTTTTTACAATCCAGTCTAACATCTTAGTTTTTATCGTTTTGCTGCTATATGCAATTGGAAAAAAATCAAAAGTATATTTTAAATATTTATCGTTTATCGCACTCTTTAACATCGCTGTTACAGCAATTATTTTTCATACATTATTAGCTAGTAGGATGACAAATGTTAGTTATTTAAATCATGCGCTTCATACTATTATTCCAGTTATTTACATCTTGTTTTATTTCTTGTTTGTCGATGAAAAGTTTAAAACGAGATATGCTTGGATTGCATTAATTTATCCTGTTATTTATGTTATCAACGTCTATCTATGGAAGGAGCCATTATTTG
>Ga0265293_10006053_pt1 | contig 19657 bp, 20 predicted proteins | sample Munlanlewell138R_FD_192505 | JGI IMG/M metagenome (GOLD analysis project Ga0265293, IMG submission 192505) | Leachate microbial communities from a municipal landfill in Southern Ontario, Canada - Leachate well 138R | ecosystem: Engineered > Solid waste > Landfill > Unclassified | place: Canada... | reverse complement strand
CCAATTCCTGCTGGCTCTAAATGGGCAAATCTAGCTCTAATTTTTTCAACTTCCTCGCTTTTTATCCCCTCCTCTTCCCACCATTTTTTACTAGGAGCATAATATCCATTTTCATCAATTTGCTCAATTATACTAATAGCTATTTTTTGGGATTTTGGAGTTGGAAAAAGGGGTGGAATTATCTGTTCTTCTAAGGTTTCATATAGTGATTTTTTTGAAAAAGTTAATGCTTCTATGGCAGAAGTAGCAGAATTTGGAGAAGATTTATTGAAAAACTCTTTTTTTGGCCTACTTTTTTGCTCCTCTTCTTCATTTGCATATCTAATCTCTATGAATGGATTTGTTTCACAAAAAGGCTCTAAAGTCTCTTTTAATGTTTCAAGATTTGCTTGCAAAATGGGCAACCAACTCCTAAGAGTAGTTGAGAGTTTCTGTTTTGGCGAAGGGGTTTGGGCTTGCCTAAGTGATAGCATTTTTATACCAATTTAAAGCTTTCGCCAAGATAGTATGTACGAACTAATCTATTCTCAGCCACCTCTTTACTCGTTCCGCTTGCTAAAAGCTCTCCATCTTTAATGACATAAGCTCTATCGCAAATTGCTAAAGTCTCCCTAACATTATGATCTGTTATTAAAATCCCAATATTTAATTTTTTTAAATCTTTAACAATATTTTGAATATCGCTAACAGCAATTGGATCAACTCCAGCAAAAGGCTCATCAAGGAGTAAAAACTTAGGAGTAATAGCTAAAGATCTTGCTATTTCACACCTTCTTCTCTCTCCTCCGCTTAAACTTACACCCTTTCTTTGTCTAATTGGCTCAATATTTAAAAGTCTTAAAAGCTCTTCAACTTTCTCTACTTGAACTTTTTTATCTTCATATACAACTTCAGCTGCTAGAATTAGGTTTTCTTCAACACTTAACTCTTTAAAAACACTTGATTCTTGTGGTAAATAGCCTATTCCTTTTTTGGCTCTCTCATGTAAAGGAGTTGTTGAAATGTCTTCATTATCTAAGTAAATATTACCTTTAGTTGCCCCGATTAATCCACATATCATGTAAAAAGTTGTAGTTTTTCCAGCACCATTTGGCCCAAGCAAACCAACAATTTCACCACTTCTAACTTCCAAAGATATCTCTTTTATTATTTGGCTATTTTTTATAGTTTTTGATAACTTATCTACTTTAAGTTTATGCATAATAAACCTCATATTTTCTCATATTCTTAAAAGGAGTAATTTTAATTTTGATATATTCAAAACCAGTGCTTTTTAATACCTTTTCAAACTCTTCATCACCCCACTCTACCATATGTATCCCCTCTTTTGAAAACTCTTCAAGTAATCCTTGTTGCAAAAAACCTTTTAAACCTGATTGATAGATATCATAGTGAAAAAGCCTATTTTTATATGAGTTCATTATGGAAAATGTAGGCGAAGAGACTTCATCTTCTATCCCAATCTCTTTAGCAAAACTCTTTACAAAAGTGGTTTTTCCAGAGGCTAAATCACCTTGTAAAAGAATGATTCCTCCATTTTTTAGGGCTTTTAAAACAAAGCTAGCAACTTCCCCTATCTCATCTAGGCCACAAACAAAACTCTTTTTATTCATAAATTATTTGAAACTTCCACTATGAGTTCTAGCTTACTTTTAGCAAGCCTTCCATCAATAGCCATTCTAGCCATCTCAATACCCTCTTTTATATCCCTAGCCCTACCTTCAACAAAAAGTGCTGCCGCGCTATTTAAAAGAATGATCTCTTTTTTAGCACCCTGCTCTTTTCCATCAAAAATATCTCTAGCAATTTGAGCATTATATGCAGCGTTTCCACCCTTTATGGCTTCAAAAGGGTATAGTTTCAAACCATAAGCCTCAGGGTCTATCTCTAACTCTTTTATATTTTCATCTTGAACCAAAATAGCATCACTTACTCCACTAATACTAATCTCATCCATGCCATCTCTAGAGCAAACCACTAAAGAAGATGGACTATTTAACATAGAAAGAGCTCTAGCCATAGGTTGCAAAAACTTTTTAGGATAAGCCCCTAAAAGGTACTTACTAGCTCCTGCTGGGTTTGTTAGTGGACCTAGGATATTAAATATAGTAGAATGATCTATACTTCTTCTAATTGGCATTATATGTCTCATAGCTGGATGATGATTTACTGCAAACATAAAGGTAAAACCGCACATTTTAAGCATTTTTGCTTGATTTCCAATGTCTAAATTTAAATTTATCCCAAGCGCTTCAAGCATATCTGCACTTCCAGAATTACTTGTAACTGCCCTATTTCCATGTTTAGCCACCAAACACCCAAGCGAACTAACCACTAATGAAGTAGTACTTGAGATATTAAAACTACCACTTTTATCTCCACCTGTTCCAACTATGTCTATGACTCTATCTCTCATTGATTTATCGAGTGAAAGCTTGATGGAGTGCTCTCTCATTACGCTAGCAGCTGCGGCTAAATCAACATCACTTTCACCCTCAATATGCATCTTTATAAGTTTTTCTCTTGCTTCACTCTCTTCAACTCTATTTTGAAACAAAAGATCAAACCAGTGTCTAGTCTCATCAAAACTCATTAAATTTCCTTGATATAAATTTCTTGCTCACTCTTTGGAGTATTTTTCGTAGTAGGAATAGTTAAAATTTCATATTTTTTAACTCTATCAAGATATCTTAACTCAACAATATCTCCAACCTTAACTTTTCTAGCAGGTTTAACTACAATATCATTAATGGATACAACACCACTTTTGCACATATCCTCAGCTATGGCGCGCCTCTTTACTAAGTTTACACAATTTAAAAATTTATCTATTCGCATGGGGTATTGTAATAAAATTTTTTAAAAGTAGCAATAGAAGTGGAATAAGAAATGCTTATATTAACTTTCTCTTTACCAAAAATTGGCTATTATATCCCCTTAAAATCTTATAAATAACAAGGAATTAAATGAAGCAATCTGTAAAAAAAGTGGTTTTAGCTTACTCAGGCGGACTAGATACAAGTATTATTTTAAAATGGCTTCAAGATGAGTATAAGTGTGAGGTTGTAACCTTTACTGCTGATATTGGGCAAGGTGAAGAGCTTGAGAGTGCAAAACAAAAGGCAATAGAGCTTGGCATAAAGCCAGAAAATATCTTCATTGAAGATTTAAAAGAAGAGTTTGTAAAAGAGTATGTGTTTCCAATGTTTAGAGCAAATGCAATCTATGAGGGAGAGTATCTTCTTGGAACTTCCATAGCTAGGCCTCTTATAGCTAAAAGACAAGCCCAGATTGCTGCACTTACTGGGGCAGACGCTGTTAGTCATGGGGCAACTGGAAAAGGAAATGATCAAGTTCGTTTTGAACTTGGATATTTAGGAATTAATCCAGATCTTAAAATCATTGCACCTTGGAGAGAGTGGGATTTAAATTCTCGCGAAAAATTATTAGATTATGCTAAAAAACACAATATTAAAATTGACTCTAAACCAAACAAATCGCCCTATTCTATGGATGCAAACTTGCTTCATATCTCATATGAGGGGTTAGTTTTAGAAGACCCAAATAAAGAGCCAGAAGATGATATGTGGAGATGGAGCAATAGTCCAGAAAATGCTCCTAATAAGGCTGAAATCATAGAGATTGGTTATGAAAAAGGCGATCCAGTCTCATTAAATGGAAAGAGGCTCTCACCTGCAACTATGTTAAAAACATTAAATGATTTAGGCTCAAAACATGGGATTGGAAGGGTTGATATAGTTGAGAATAGATTTGTTGGAATGAAAAGCAGAGGCTGCTATGAAACTCCTGGCGGAACTATCATGCTAAAAGCCCATAGAGCGATTGAAAGCATTACGCTAGATAGAGAATCTACTCATTTAAAAGATGAACTCATGCCAAAATATGCAAAACTTATCTATAATGGTTTTTGGTTCGCACCAGAGCGCGAAATGCTTCAAGCAGCTATTGATAAGTCGCAAGAGCATGTAAATGGAACTGTTAGATTAAAACTTTACAAGGGAAATGTGATTGTTTTAGGAAGAGAGTCAAAAACAGATAATCTATTTGATGCAGAGTTTTCAACTTTTGAAGAAGATGAGGTTTATGATCAAAAAGATGCGGGCGGTTTTATTAAACTAAATGCCCTAAGACTCATAATAGCTGGAAGAGCAAGAAAAAACAGAAAAGGAAAATAATGAAAGTTTTACTTATAAAAGATGTTAAAAGTTTAGGAAAAGCTGGTGAAATCAAAGAGGTTAAAGATGGATATGGACAAAACTTTTTAATAGCAAAAGGCTTTGCAAAACTAGCTACACCAGAGGTGATTAGACAGTTTGAAGCAAAGAAAAAAAGAGAAGCTGAGGAAGAAGCAGCAAAAATTGAAGAGTTAAAAGCTTTAAAAGAGAAGATAGAAAAAGTTAAACTAACCATTGCCAGACCACTTGGTGCTAATGGAAGTCTTTTTGGAGCTGTTACTAAAGATGAGATTGCAAATAGTTTAAATGAAGAACATGGATTTGAGGTTGATAAAAAGACAGTTGAGGTTGATAAACCCATTAAAACTATTGGTGGATATGATATTGGTATAAAATTAGGACACGGGATAGTTGCTAAACTATCACTAGAAGTAATAGGAGAGTAGTTTTGTTTGAAGCAACTACAATTTTAGCCTATAAAGGTAAAAAAGAGTCCGTCATAGGCGGTGATGGGCAGGTGACTTTTGGAAATGCTGTATTAAAATCAAATGCCATTAAGATAAGAAAGCTTTATCAAGGGAAGATTTTAGCTGGTTTTGCTGGAAGTACAGCAGATGCTTTTAATCTATTTGATATGTTTGAAGGTTTTTTAGAGCAAAGAAAAGGCGATTTGCTAAAAGCAGCGATTGATTTTTCAAAAGCATGGAGAAAAGATAAATACTTAAGAAGACTTGAAGCGATGATGTTGGTGCTTGATAGGAAAAATCTATTTATTTTAAGTGGAAATGGAGATGTGGTTGAGCCAGAAGATGGTAAGATTGCATCTATTGGAAGTGGTGGAAACTTTGCATTAAGCGCAGCAAGAGCGTTAGATAAGCACTCAAATCTTTCACCACAAGAGATAGTCAAAGAGAGTTTAAACATTGCCGCAGAACTATGTATATATACAAATAAAAATATAAATATATATTCTTTAGAGGATTAAAATAGATGAATTTAACACCAAAAGAGATAGTTAAATACTTAGATGAACATATCATTGGGCAAAAAGATGCTAAAAAAATAATAGCCATCGCTCTAAGAAATAGACACCGAAGAATGCAGCTTCCAAAAGAGCTTCAAGAGGAAATTATCCCTAAAAATATACTTATGATTGGCTCAACTGGTGTTGGTAAAACTGAAATTGCAAGAAGACTTGCAAAGATGATGTCTCTTCCTTTTGTAAAGGTTGAAGCTAGTAAATATACTGAAGTTGGGTTTGTTGGAAGAGATGTTGAATCAATGGTTAGAGATTTAGTAAACGCTTCATTAAATTTAGTTAAAAATGAATATAGAGAGAAAAATAGAAAAAATATTGACTTCTTTGTTGAAGATAAGATTATTGAAAGGCTTTTGCCCCCTCTTCCAAAAGGTGCAAGTAGTGAAAAACAAAGGGATTATGAAATTAGCTCAAATAAGATGAGGCAAAGACTAAGAGATGGGGATTTGGATGATTTGAAAATTGAAGTAGAGATTAGACAAACAACCCAAGAATCTCCAGAAAACTTACCACCTGAAGTTGTAAAAGTTCAAGAAAATTTTATAAAAATTTTAGGAATGGGAAATAAGCCAGTTAAAAAAGAGTTAAAAATTAAAGATGCAAAGGATGCTTTAAGAGTTGAAGCATCTGAAGCATTGCTAGATATGGAGCTTATAAAAAGTGAGGCTTTGAAAAAAGCAGAAGAAAGTGGGATAATTTTCATTGATGAGATAGATAAAATAGCAGTCTCATCTGGATCTCAAAATAGACAAGATCCAAGTAAAGAAGGGGTTCAAAGGGATCTTTTACCCATAGTTGAAGGCTCAACCGTATCTACAAAATATGGAGTGATTAAAACTGATCACATTCTTTTCATTGCTGCTGGGGCGTTTCATTTAACAAAACCATCGGATTTAATCCCAGAACTTCAAGGAAGATTTCCTTTAAGAGTTGAGCTTGAGAGTCTAAATGAAGAGGTTTTGTATCAGATTTTGACTAAGCCAAAACATTCACTACTAAGGCAATATGAAGCTCTTTTAAAAACCGAAGGAGTTGAGTTGGTTTTTGAAGATGAAGCCATTAAGGCTCTAGCTCATACCGCCCAAATAGCAAATGAAAAGATGGAAGATATTGGAGCTAGAAGACTTCACACTATCATTGAAAAAACTCTTGAAGATATTAGTTTTAACGCAAAAGATTATGAGGGCACAACCTTACATATTGATAAAAAAACAATTCATGAAAAACTAGACTCAATCATAGAAGATGAGGATAGCGCAAGGTATATTCTTTGAGCACTAAAACTGGCTTTGTATCGATTATTGGCAAACCAAACGCTGGAAAAAGCACGCTTATAAATTGGCTAGTTGGTGAAAAGTTAGCTTTAGTTTCTCAAAAAGCAAATGCAACTAGAAAGAGATTTTTAGCTATTTTAATGCATGAAAATAATCAAATAATACTAATTGACACTCCAGGGCTTCATAAAAAAGAGAAAAAATTAAACCAATTTATGCTTCAAGAAGCTTTAAAAGCCATAGGAGATTGTGATTTAATCCTCTTTTTAGCCCCAATTACTGACTCAACAAAAGAGTATGAACAGTTTTTAGAGTTAAATCCAAAAGCTCCTCATATTTTACTTTTAACAAAAAGTGATCTTTATGATGAGGGAAAAATCTTAAAAAAGATAAAAGAGTATGAAAAGTTTCAAAACCATTTTAAAGCTTTGATTCCTACCTCTACAAAAAAAAGTATTACTAAAAGAGCCATTCTTGAGGAGATAGTAAAATATCTACCAATTCATCCTCATCTTTATGATCCAGAAAACTTAACTAACGCCCCTATAAGGGAGATTTATAGAGAATTTATTAGAGAAGCTATTTTTGAAAAAACTAGCGAAGAAATCCCTTATGTTAGTGATGTTTTAGTTGAAAAAGTTGAAGAAATGTATGATTTAGAAAAAATTTATGCTACAATAATAATCGAAAAACCGAGTCAAAAGAATATCCTAATAGGAAAATCTGGAACAACAATAAGCAGGATAGGAAAACATGCGAGACTTCTGATTGAAGAGTTTATCAAGAAGAAGGTTTTCCTTAAACTTTTTGTAGCAGTTAAGCCAGGGTGGACTCAAGATACTAAGCAGTTAAAAAAAATGGGCTATCACGAATAGCTAATTTTGTCTAAAATACACAAATAGGTTTGGGTATGGAAAATAGTAATTCATTAAAAAAACTGACATCCATTGTTACAGTTGATCCCCAGTCGGCTCGCTCATATAAGTTTTTTAGAAATGAGATAAAGCCCCACAATCTAGGCAAATCTTCTCATAGTAGCGAATTTGTAGTCTCTTACATTAAAGCTAGAGATGTCATAACCTCCTCTTTTGAAATTAGTAGATCAATTCCAGAAGAAGATCTACAAGACGCAGTAGAAATAAAGGCTTATGATGAACTAGGCTTAGACACTGGAACTGAATATAAAATTTCATTTATTGAGCTAGAAGCTAGCAATACTTCAAATAGGCTATTAAATGTTTTTGCTATTGATGCAAATTTAGTTAAAACAGAGTTTGAATCTGTTAGAACAAAAACAAAATATATAGACTACATCACCACTGCTCCATTTTTATTAGGTGCTTTATATAGTAAAAATGTATTAGAAAAAGGTGGTACTCACTGTTTTGTCTATCTTCAAAAAAATGACTCATTTTTAGCTATATATAGAGATGGAAAATATCTTTACTCAAAACCACTTAGATACTCTCTCAAAGAGATTAGTGAAAAATTTTGCGAACTATTAGGCGAAAGAGTTGAGGAAGAGGATTTTTATACTCTTTTATCAAATGAGGGGATGAAACTTTCAAACCCAACCTACCAGCAATTTTTAATGCAACTTTTTGGAGAAGTTTTTCTATACATTAATGATGTCTTAATTTTTGCAAAAAGAGGCTACTCCATTGACTCTATTGATAGATTTTACATTGGCAGTGAAATTGGCGCGATAAGCGGAATAGAAGAGTACTCTAAAACATATCTTGGGTTAGAATCGTATGACTTTAACTTTAATATCGCCATTAACTCTAAAGAATGGTATGTAGATCAAATGCATATCCTAATGGTACTAACTGCTCAAACATACCTTGAAGAGTTTGATGATAGTATCAATTTTACCATTTACAAAAGACCTCCAGCTTTCAATAAAAGAGCAAGTGGTAAGCTTTTAATAGCTGCTGGGATTGCTTTTTTAGCAACCATAGCCTACCCTGCTTATCAATTTGGCTATGGGGCATATCTCTCATTTGAACAAAAATCTATCTACAATGAGTACATAGAGTTGCATAAAAAAAATAATCAAACAAAAGAGATACTCTCTCAACTAGAAGCAGAAAAAACCACCTTAAATGAAAAGAAAAAAGCTGAAAATGAGAAGTTAGATTTTAGAAAAAAACTTTTAGTTGAAATTCATGATAAAAAGAATAAATATCCAATGAAGGGTGTAATTTTAAATGATTTAATTTCACTAACTAACCAAAGAGGCGTGAGATTAGAAAAAATTGAGATTGAAAAGGCTAAAATAATTCTCTCTTTGCTTAGCAAAGATGAGAAAAAACTTACAGAATTATTAAAAGATTTTACGCACAAAGAGATATATTCAGTTTCAACTAAAGAGATAGTCAAAGAGGATAAAAGCTCTTATTATAGTAGTGATGTTAGTGTAAAGGTGCAGTAAATGGAAACTATATTTGAAAAAATTGATCTGTATTTAAATGGCAAAAAGCCAAATGAAGCGAGGCTTTTGATTTTAATATTTGCTGTACTTATAGCTTTTTTAACCTATACTTACAGTTTTGACTCTTCTACTAATTTTTTGAAGAAAACTTCAAATGAACATAAACAAACTCTTGCAAAATACAAAGAAGAGAAAAATTATGAGCAATCTATCGCCATAAATGGAGATAGAAACTACTATGTTACAAAGTTTAACAATGAGATAGAGCAAGCAAAAATTGATTTAGAAAAGACAATAAATACTAACTCTTATGTAGATAATAAGCTAAAAGATCTATCATATTTACTTTTTAATGACAAAAATTGGTCTTTATTTTTAGACAATTTAGCTTTTTTAGCCAAAGAGAATAGAATCAATCTAAAAAAGATTTCCAATGAATTTAAAGAGCCTTCACTTCAAAAAATCGAGCAAGTATTGACTATTGAGCTAGATTTTAGTGGCAGATTTATAGATATATTAAAATTTATCAATACTATAGAGGAAAATCGTTTAGTTGTAGATATTTATGAGGTAGAAATCGTAAGTAGTGATAAATTAGATGGAAGTATGAAAATAGCTGTATGGGGGATGAAATATTGAAAATAAAATATATATCGATCTTGCTTTTAGCTACTTTAGCTCTAAAAGCAGACTCTTCTATGGAAGAAAATTTGCAAGCTTATGACAATTTATTTGATTCGATAAATACAAAAAGATTTGGGCTAGAGAAAAGTAGTTTTCAAAAGCTTAAAGATCCTTTTTTATTTAAACCATCTCAAGCAAGTAACGGTGAGGGCAAAGCTTCCGACGCTGCTCCTAAAAAAATATCATACATACTCTACGCAGTCATTGAAAATAGAGCTAAGATAAATAAAACTTGGCTTAAAGTTGGAGAAAATATAGATGGTTACCGCGTAGCTAAAATTACTCAAAATAGTGCTACCTTAGTTGGTCAGCAAAATTCACTAAATTTAAAGTTATCTAATAAAGGATATGAAAATGTCATCATCTCTACCAAATAAGCTTTTTTATCTCTTTGCTTTTTTACTACTATTTTTTGTTAATAGTCTTAACGCTGAGGTAGAAAAAAGCTGTGATTATAGAATTTTTAGTGTGAAAATTAATGAATCAGTTACCATTAGAGAAGTTGTAAATCAGTTTTCAGACATGTGTGGCTTTAGTGTTGCCATCAAAGATCCATATGCTGCAAGCGCTCTAAGAGAAGAGTTAAATGGGTTTAATATAAAAGATTTAACTTTAAGAGAAATCTTTGACATTTTATTAGAAGAACATAACCTTAACTACATATATGAAAACAATATACTAAGAGTCTCTGCTCTTCAAACTAAAACTTATAGGCTTGATTATATAACTTCCATCAGACAAGGAACTGCTATCTTAAATGCCTCTGTTTCCGCCATCCCAATAGAAGATGGGGATAGAAGAGATACTGCTACTATGTCAGAAAATGAGATTAGAGTTTCTGAAGAGTTTGACTTTTGGGAAACATTAGATAGTGAGTTAACTTCTATTTTAAATAGTGGAGTTGAATCATATCAAGCCCAATCACCTATCATAAATAGAAAAGCTGGGCTTATTACTATTACTGGCACAGAGTCTCAACTAAAAAGAGCTGAACTTTATCTTGATGATTTAAAAGAGAGGCTTCATAAGCAAGTTATGATTGATGTATCAGTTATCTCAGTTGAGCTAGATTCAGGACATACAACAGGGATTGATTGGAGTAAGTTTGAATTAGGGATTAATTTAGATAGAGATGGAAACCCACTAGACCCTTCAACTGCTTTTTTCCAAAGCACAAGAGATAACACTGGAAAAAGCTGGACTAAAAATATAAATATAGTTAATAATTTAACTTTTTCTATGGAAGGCTTGATTAATTTTCTAAAAACAAATGGTGAAACAAAAGTACTCTCTAGTCCAAAAGTTATAACCATGAATAACCAACAAGCGTTAATTACAGTGGGAGATAATATAAATTATAGAGTACAAGAAGATACAAGTAGGTCCGATGGAGATAATATAACAACTACATACAATAACTATTCAGTTTTTATAGGTGTTTTACTCAATCTTCTTCCTGAAATTTCAGATCATGATGATATAATGCTAAGAATAAATCCATCCATAAGTAGCTTCAAGTATGAAGAAGATGACGCTAGACAGGAGCGAGTAATGGCGCCAGATACTACTGAGAAAAAACTCTCTACAGTTGCAAAAGTTAAAAGTGGAGATACTATCATTCTTGGTGGTTTGATTGAAAATTTTACTGGACTAACTAATACTAAAGTACCTCTTCTTGGGGATTTACCAATTTTAGGACATGCTTTTAAAAGTACTAAAAATGTCTCTAGAAGTTCAGAACTTGTTTTTGTTATAACTCCAAGAATCATAGGAGCAGAAACAAAACATGTACAAACACTAAAAGATTTAGGGTTTTCAAAATCTATCTATGAATAAAAATCGATATGGTGATGTTAAAAATATTTTTATTGAGGGTACGGTTTTTGACTATGTCAATTTAGATAAATCTACCCTCTCTTATGAAGCACTAGTTCAAGCACTACAAAAACCACTAAAACTGATACTTTTTTACGGCAAACCTGGTACTGGCAAAACCTATCTTTTAAGAAAAATAAATCAAGATTTAAAAAACAAACAACCAATCATATTTTTCCCGCAACCTTTTTTTGATGAAGAGCAGTTTTTACTCTCTTTGTATGAATCTATCTTCAATGAAACTGCCCCCAAAATAGATGGTTATGAGCATTTTTTAAAACTTTATAAAAATCATCAAGAAACAGATGTAAATATAGCCATAACAGTTCTTTTAGATGAAGCTCAGCTATACCCAAATGAGCTTATTGAAAAAATTAGATTAATGGCAGATACTAGGCTCTTTAAATTTTTATTTACAGTTCATAAAACTGAAAAAGAGGAGTTGTTAGCTAAAGATTACTTTACAACTAGAATTTGGGAAACCATTGAACTACCAAACTCTAATTCAGATGAAGTAAGGCTATATTTAGAGAAAAAATTCCTTTTTCATGGGTTTTTTGAGTTTTTATCTTTTTTTAAAAAAAAGCAGTTAAACTATATTTGTAAACTAACTAATGGAAACTTAAGGACAGTGAATAAATTGTTACATAAATTTTTTGAAATTTATGAGTATTTTGAAAACAGCAAGCCTTCAAAGATAAACAATAAGGTAGCAAAAACAAAATATATTGAATTAGCAGCAATAAGTTCAGGGCTAATTGATGCTTAGTCCTGAACATATTTTTGAACTAGAAAAAAGATGGAAGAAGTGGAAATTAAAAAGGCTAATGAAGCTATTTTTATCCCTTTTTGTTTTGATTATTGCCCCTTGTTTAATATACTCAGCCTATCAATACATGCCTTTTGATAATAAAAAAAATGAATTAACAATTAAAAAAGAACAAACTCCTTTGAAAGAAGAAGAGCAGCAGTTAGTTAATAGTGCTGATGAGCCGCCAAAACTCTCAATCCAATCACTGCCACCCTCTACTTACACTCCAAAACCAAAAACAGTAAGTAAATTAAGCACTCCAAAAACTGAAGAGATTGCGCTTGAGCCAGAAGATGTAGCGGTAAAAGAGATTAACGAAGCTAAAGAAGTTGCACCTAATCCAGAAGAAACAGTAGCAAAAAAGAGTAGTAAGCCTAAAAATGAAGATACGATAGTAGTAGAAAATAGACCAAAAATTCATATTGATATGCAGCCAGTTGATAGAAATTCTATAAACTATTTAAAAGAAAAATTTGATTCAACTGGAAATGTTATATTTGCACTAATGGTGGCTGAGGAGTATTATGCAAATAATGAGTACCAAAATGCGCTTAGATGGGCACTTACTGCTAATGAAATTAATCCTAAAAATGAAAAAAGCTGGATGATTTTTGCAATGTCTAAAGCTAAGCTTAATCTTCCTGATGAAGGGATTATGGCTTTAGAAGAGTATTTAAAAAATAATAATTCTGGCAAAATAGAGTCTTTACTTATTAGCTTAAAAAGGGGCACTTTCCAATGATGAGATTTTTCACACTTTTAACACTCTTTTCACTCTACTCTTATGCCATCATACCCATTGAAACTATTAAAACTTGGTATGAAAATGGTGAATATAGTAAGGTTTGCAGTCAAGAGGTTACTACAATCTATGAACACTATCACGATAATGAAGAGTTTGTTAATATGTATGGACACTCTTGCGTGGAAACAGATATGATAAGTAGAACAGTAAACCCTATAAATAAACTCATTAGATCTCCACAAACTAGGGCAAATTCAGTCTATTTTGCAACTGTTTTATATCAAAAAAAACTACTCTACCATGCGTTAGTTGACAATGTTGACATATCTTATGTTAGGCTGCCTAGAACAAAACATATATTATCAACGATTTTTGATCTTTATGTCACCCAAAATTATGAAAAAAATGGAGATGAGCTCATTTTTAAAGATGAAGAGTTTACATATAGAGTTAATGTAGTTAAATCAAATGATGATTTTTATAAACTAATAATCAAAACTTTTCAAGAAGATAAATTAATTAAAACAAGGGCTTTTTGGTAATGCTAGGAAGAAAAAAACTTTTTGAATATTTAAATAGAAACCGTATTGTAGATAATCATACCGCCTCTTTGATAGAGCAAAAGATTGAAGATGGGATAAGCACTATTGGCTCTTTTTTAGTTGAAGAGAAAATCTTTGATCAAGATAGTTTAATAACCTTAGCTATAGAGCTTTACAAAAATGGAACTCTCTCTTTTGATGAGATAAATAGCGAACTCTCGCTTGATATTGATTTTTTTCTAAAAAACTTAGCAGCAAATTTAAGATATGAGTATATGGATTTAGACTCAATCGATATTGACTATAGGATAGCTAGCAAAGCTCCACTATCGCAACTTAAAAAATATAGCGCTCTACCCATAAAAGAGGATGAAATTAATGTATATATAGCATTAAAAGATCCAACAAATATGCTAGCACAAGAGGGCATCCAAAGAGTATTTAATAGAAAACTTATAAAAATAGTCGTAGCTGAGCCAAATCAGATAGAAAAATATTTAAATAAGATGGAATTAAGTGAGAGTATTAAGGGTTTAATTTCAGAGATTAGAAAAGAGCTCTCCTCAAGCGCTTCAGAAAATCCTCAAGAGTCTTCTGGGATTTTAAAACTCATTGAAATCATTTTAAAAACTGCAATCCTCTCAAGAGCTAGTGATGTGCACATTGAGCCAACTGAAAATAACTGTATAGTTAGAACTAGAATCGATGGGATGCTTACAGAAGCCTTCATTTTCGACAAAGATATCTACCCTCCTCTTTCTTCAAGGCTTAAGCTTTTATCAAATATGGATATAGCAGAGAGAAGAAAACCCCAAGATGGAAGATTTTCAGCTAGCATAATGGGAAAAGAGTATGACTTTAGGATTTCAACACTTCCTATAATGCAAGGTGAATCCATTGTTTTAAGAATTTTAGATAAATCAAAAGTAGTCATAAAGCTTGAAAATCTAGGAATGCATCCAGATAATTTTACAAAATTCTCACAAGCCATGAAAGTTCCTTATGGAATCATTTTTGTAACAGGCCCAACAGGAAGTGGTAAAACAACCACTTTATATGCCGCTTTAAATGCCATTAAAAGCATACAAACTAAGATTATCACGGTAGAAGATCCTGTAGAGTATCAGTTAAATTTAACCCAACAAACTCAAGTCAATGAAAAGGCTGGATTAACTTTTGCTTCAGCTTTAAGATCAATACTAAGACAAGATCCTGATATTATTATGATTGGTGAAGTTAGAGATCAAGAGACTCTGCGCATAGCAATTCAAGCAGCACTTACAGGCCATTTAGTTTTCTCCACCCTTCATACAAATGACGCTATAAGCGCTGTTACTAGAGTTTTAGATATGGGAATTGAGTCTTATTTAGTAAGTGGGGCTTTGGTAGCTATTGAAGCTCAAAGATTAGTTAGAAAACTATGTCCACACTGTAAAAGTAAGGTTAATCTACCAAAAACACTATTTGATCAAATAAAAGAGCATCTACCTAATAAATTTGAGTTTTATAAAAGTGTTGGGTGTGAAAAATGCTCTCAAACAGGCTACTTAGGAAGAGAGATGCTTTCTGAAATTTTACCAATTAGCGAAAAAATTGCTAGCTTGATAGCTCAAGGTGCCACAAAAGAAGAGCTGCATAAACAGGCTTTAAGCGAAGGATTTATCGATATGTTTAAAGATGGTGTAATTAGAGCAGCCTCTGGCGTTACTACAATTGATGAAATATTAAGGGTGACAAAATCATGAAATATTTTGAAGTAGAGTACCTATTTAAGGGTAAAAGAGAGAAAAAGTTACTTAAAGCTCAAAATAGAAATGATGCTTTAACAATTGCTAAAAACCGAACTTCTGGTATTGTTTTAAAAGTCATTGAAAGCGCACCTCCAATAGAAGAACAATTTTCTATATATAAAGATAAAATTTTAGCTGCCATGTTTAAAAAGGGTGTTAAAATGCCAGCTTTGATTGTAGCTATTAGACAATTAAGCGTAATGGCAAATGCTGGCATATCGATACACGATAGCATAAAAGAGGTTTCTAATGCATCTTCAGACAAAAGATTAAAAGAAATTTTTGCTCAAGCAGACGATGATCTTAACTCAGGACTTAGCTTAACTGAATCTTTAACCAATTTTAAAGATGATTTAGGTGATGTTACCATTGCCATGGTAGAGCTTGGGGAAAATACTGGAAATATGGCAGAATCTTTAGAAAAACTCGCCGAAATTTTGGAAGAAGTTTACGAAAATGGGCAAAAATTTAAAAAAGCAATAAGATATCCAATCACAGTAGTAATAGCCATCGCTATCGCTTTTACCATTCTTATGGTTTATGTAGTCCCAAAATTTAAATCTATATTTGATAAATTCAAATCCGAACTACCTCTTCCTACTAAAATTTTACTATGGCTAGAGAATTTAATAAGCAATTATGGATTTTTTGTATTGGCTGGAATAGTTGGAGTTTTTTTTGTATCTAAATATATGTACAACAATAATGAAGAGTTTAAAAATTTTGTTGATGAACATATTTTTAAAGTATATCTCATTGGTGATATAGTTTTTTACTCAACCATGAGTAGATTTAATCTTGTTTTTACAGAGTTAGTAAGAGCTGGTATCCCAGTAGGTGACGCTCTTGATACCTCTTTACTCACCATTAGCAATAGTTTTTTAAAAAGAAAATTAAGCGGGGTTAAGATCTCTGTTCAAAGAGGAGTCTCTTTAACCAAATCATTTGAAGAGACAGGCCTTTATGAAGGAATGCTTATCCAAATGATTGGGGCTGGAGAGCAAAGTGGTAGTTTAGACACTATGCTTGAAAAGGTAACTAACTATTTCAAATCAAAATTCAACAACATCATTGACAATATCGCAAGCTATATTGAGCCAATATTAATTGGCTTTATTGCAGCCATTGTGCTTTTACTAGCTCTTGGCATTTTCATGCCAATGTGGGATATGGCGCAAGCAGTTAAGAACTAAAAGGGCCAAATAGATTCTATAATCTTTGTACCCCAAGGCTTGACTGAACTTTTATGAATATCGCCTTGACTTAAATATAGTATTTTTGCGTCAGCAATATGTTTGGAGTCGATTTGATTGTTTTGTGAAATATCATAAGGCCTAATCACTCCACTTATTTGAATAACTTGCTTCTCTCCATTTAAAAGTAACTCTCTACTACCTTCAATGAAGTAGTTACCGTTATTCATCACTTTAATAATTCTTGCAGATATAGTTGTAGAAAAACTCTCATTTCTAGAGTTTGATCCACTACCTGCAAAATTACTGCCAGAGTTTGTTTCAAATCCAATGCTAGTATATTTATTAATTTCATCAGTTACAGTTGCTAATGGAGTATTTGGCACCCCATTTGTGATTGCTCCACCTCCAAGATTGCTAGTGTTTGACTTTGAAAGACTCTTGCTTGCTTTTGAGCTTTGAATAAGACTTTCACTTATAAATACTGTAACAATATCATTTGGATTCATAGCTTTTCTATCGCCAAACAAAGGATTGTCCCCTCTTCCAAATAAAGAACCTGGGTGAGATATATTGCTTGCAGGTGCTTTTGGTGGCAACTCTTCTACATAAGCTGGTGGCGACATATCTATCTTTGGATCAGCAACAGTTGTAGCGCAACCTGTCAAAAAAAGTGACAAAAAAAGTGAATATGTTATTAAATATCTCATTCTTACTCCATTTTGTATAAACTAAACAATTTAAGCAAATAGAGTTCCATTTTTAAAGTTTAAAACTTAAGCCTTTAACTTACAAGATAATGATAAAATTTTGAAAAGGTTAAGTTTATTATTCTTTTATCATAAATTTATGCTAATCTTGCAAAATTGGAGTCTCTAAAGGAGTTAAATGCAGACAAAAAGTTTGTACATATCATCGCTTGAGCCTGGAGCTGGGAGTTTAATCGTCTCTATGGGACTTATGGAGATGCTAAAAATTAGAATAGATAAAGTAGCATTCTTTAGACCAGTAATCCCAACAAAAAAAGAAAAAGATGGCGACATCATCTTCATGCTTGAACATTTTGCACTATCCCAAGAGTATGATGAAGCTTATGGTTTTTGCGTTGATGAAGTAGAATCTATGGTGGCCAAAGGAAAAACTAGAGAACTGATTGAGCAAATCATCGATAAATTTCAACTCTTAAGCAAACATTATGATTTTATCCTTTGTGAGGGACTTAGTAGTGGTTCTTTTACTTCATCTTTTGATTTTGATATAAATATTGAAATTGCAAAACATTTAGGCTCTCCCATTGTGAGTGTATTAAATGGAAGCAATAAATCTTTAAAAGAGGTTAGTGAAGAGATTAGCATAGAGTCTAAAGCCATTGTAAAAGAGGGCTGTATTCATTTTGCTACTTTTGCAAATAGATTAAGTGAAGATGTCTTTAAAGCCCTAAAACAGGAGAAAAACTTAGATAGATTGAGTAAATCTCCCATTTTTTTACTACCTGAAATTCCAGAGTTAGACTCACCAACTATTGCTGAGGTTAAAAAAAAGTTAAAAAGTGAGCTTATTTTAGGAGATGAGCAAGATTTAAGAAGAGTTGTAAGGCAGTGCAAAGTTGCAGCAATGACACTAGAGCACTTTTTAGACAGGCTTGAGGATGGGGATTTAGTAATAGTTCCTGGAGATAGGCCTGAAATAATGATAGCAACCATAGTTGCTAACTATTCAAAACAGTTTCCAACTATTGCTGGGATAGTTTTAACAGGTGGTTTTACTCCAAAAGAGTCAATTTTATCTCTTATTAAAGGTTTAAATCAATTTAGCTTACCTGTTCTAATAAGCCCACACGATACATTTCAAACAGCTTTAATGGTAGAGAGGGTACCTGCTAGAATTACACCGCAAAGCAAAAGAAAAATTGCTCTAGCTATGGGAAGTTATAATGCTAATGTAGATAAATTTAAGATTGAAGAGAAGATTACTACAGTTAAATCCCAATCCATAACTCCAATTATGTTTGAATACAGTCTTTTTGAAAAAGCAAGGCAAGATAAAAAAACAATCGTTCTTCCAGAAAGTAAAGATCCACGCATATTAAGAGCTACTGAAATGTTACTAAGAAGAGATGTTGTGAATATCATACTTCTTGGCGATGAAAATGATGTAATGCATCAAGCTTTAAGCTTAGGACTTGACTTAAGAGGGGTTAAAATCATCAATCCTACAAACTCTGAATTTCTTGAAGAGTTTACAACCGTCTTTTATGATTTAAGAAAACATAAGGGTTTAAAAATGGCCGCAGCAAAAGATGCTATGGTAAATAGTGTCTATTTTGCAACCATGATGGTGCATTTAGGATACGCAGATGGAATGGTAGCAGGAGCTATTAATACAACAGCTGAAACCATTCGCCCTGCTCTTCAAATCATTAAAACAAAAGATAATGTTTCTGTAGTTTCAAGTGTATTTTTTATGTGTTTACAAACTAGAGTTTTAGTTTATGGGGATTGTGCTGTAAATCAAGATCCAAATGCTAAGGAGTTAGCACAAATTGCTATCTCATCTGCTGATACAGCAAAAGCTTTTGGGATTGAGCCAAAAGTCGCAATGCTCTCTTATTCAACTGGCGATTCAGGAAGGGGAAGCGAGGTTGAAAAAGTTAGATTAGCTACCAAAAAAGCAAAAGAGTTAAGGCCAGACTTGCTTATAGAAGGACCAATCCAATATGACGCTGCCATAGATCCTTTAGTTGCGCAGGCAAAACTACCTGGCAGCAAAGTTGCAGGCAAGGCTACTGTTTTTATATTTCCAGATTTAAATACAGGCAACAATACCTATAAAGCAGTGCAAAGATCTTCTGGGGCTTTAGCCATTGGGCCTGTTTTGCAGGGTTTAAGGAAACCAATTAATGATTTAAGCAGAGGTTGCTTAGTCGAAGATATTGTAAATACTGTTGTAATTACTGCAATTCAAGCTCAAGGAGAGTAAATGAGAATACTTGTGATAAACTCAGGAAGCTCTTCCATTAAGTTTCAACTTTTTGATTTAGATAAAAAAAATAGACTAGCTTCAGGGATTATTGA
>Ga0265293_10006052_pt1 | contig 19658 bp, 23 predicted proteins | sample Munlanlewell138R_FD_192505 | JGI IMG/M metagenome (GOLD analysis project Ga0265293, IMG submission 192505) | Leachate microbial communities from a municipal landfill in Southern Ontario, Canada - Leachate well 138R | ecosystem: Engineered > Solid waste > Landfill > Unclassified | place: Canada... | reverse complement strand
TGTTCTACACCAAGATAATATTTCCTTTTTTATATTTATTTGCTCCATGTAAAAACCACTCCTCTTTAGCAAGTTAATACATATCTTATAAATCTACTTCCAAAGTATTAATTCGAATAACATTCTTATATAGTAATTATAATACGATAATCATCAATATGAATGGTGCTATTCTATTCCATTTTATCATGTAATTGTTACTATTCAATTCTATCACGTTAATAGAATTCAAGCTAAAGATAATGACGTAAAAAAGGATGGGTATTCGCAAATACCCATCCCAACAATCGACAAATAGTCAGAATCTTAAGCTTTACTTTCTACTTTCTTATCTTCACTATCATCATCGAAATTTGTTAAATCCTTAGTTGCACTCTTGAATTCCTTTATTGTTCTACCAGCAGCTCTACCAAGCTCAGGTAATTTATTTGGTCCAAAAACGATTAATGCAATTACAACAATTAATATAATACCAGGTACACCAATGTTCGAAATCATAGTGTTACACCCCCATTTATATGCTTGTTCTCATTATATCATAAAGAGTCAAATAATGCTCGTTTTTTCTCTTCTTTTATCTTGCATAACTGGCAATATTGTTCAGACGCTTCTTCATTAGCAATAAATACATCCTTGCAATCAATACAGTGCTTTATCTTTATAGTTGCTAATGATAATTTGTCTTGATTATTATATATTTCACCTGTAATAGGGGCTATCTTAATTGATGATTCAGGACAGACTTCACATCTACCGCAAGCAATACATTTACGTGGATAAAAAAATAACTCAGCAGTATCTTGTCCATCTACCCATTCTAAAGCATCCGTAGGACATATCCTCATACATATATTACATTTTCGGCAAGCTTCTGTTTTGATTACTTGAGCGAAGTTATTTATTGGTAGTAATTGTTCTTGATTGCCAATATTTAGATTGTCCCTAAAAATATCCAAGCTTTTATTTAATAATAGACGTTTATAGTTGTTTTTTTGTTTATAAGTCAAATCATCCGCTTCAATTTTTTTCTCTTGTTCTGGTTCTTTAAACCTTGCCAAACCGAAGCTTCTAAGCAACGATCTACGAGTTATCCCGGCTACCACAACATCGCCCTGTTTACTTAAATAATGCTGCGGATCTATTATTTCCTTAATATTAAGATTTATTCCCGTTTGTGAACACCAATCCTTCAGCTTTTGAATATGGTCTTTAATGCTAAATACATCCTTATATTTACATTTCGGACAATTTCCCATATATAGTTGAAGCTCAATATTAGCATCATTAGAATCTGTTTGTCGTTGCTTCACCGCTAAATAATGAATTAGCATAGCCTCATCAATATTTCGATAGCATGGAATTTTAATGCCACGTTGATATTTATCAAACTGATTACATGTAATATCAGCGTTAGAATACTCGCTAATTTCATTAATCGTCTTAGAATACTGCTTTGGCATGTAATCAATACTAAGAGTTGGGCATGTAGCCACACATGCAGTACAATCAATACAAGCTTTATCTTTAAGAGCAACGCCATTATTTGTAATACTAAGCGCAGTAGTTGGACATGCTATAGCACATTTTTCACAAATAATTGTAGGACTTTTATAATTAAGACATTGGGACTGTTCAATTTCAATCACTGGCAAGTCAAGCCATTCACGAATCTGATTCATACCCACGTCTCCTCTCTAGCTGTTAATTATGGATAATATATTTCTATTGTACAGCATGTATACTTAAAATAAAAGCATAGCAGTCTAATATAATCTTTAGTATAGTAAAGAAAACTTGGCACTTGATGTACCAAAAAAGTTTCTATGCTTATATAAGCCCAGAAACTTTTATAATTATTCTCAAATTTTCCTCAAAACTAACCTGTTTTACGGGTTCTTTGTCGTTTAGCTATCATATTTAACATATCTACGTCATATCCAACTACTACACTCTCACCGTCAGAAATAATTGGTCGTCTAAGTAACTTAGGCTCATTTGATAATAGCTTCAATAATTCACTGAATTTCATATCTAAATGATTTATCCCAAGCTCCCGATACTGATTACTTCTTACAGATACTAAGCTATCAATACCTTCTTCTGATATAGTACTAAGCTGCATTAATTCCTCAGGTGTAGGTGGATTCTTAAAAATATGCCTTTCTTCAAACATTACGCCATGTTCTAATAGCCAAGCCTTTACTCTACGACATGAAGTACAGCTTGGATATGTATAAAATACAACCTTTTGCAATTTAATGCACCTCCACAATATTATATCCTCTTATTACCTATATTATATTTCAGTAATAACACTATGTCAATAGTGTTAACCTTGTTAACAGTATAAAGTTTGCATTTTTTTTGATTATTGATTATTATTTTTTTAAAGTAGTTATGAAATATGCTACTAAGTATGTGCTATGAATAACTCATAGTAGCTAAATAATAGTTTGATAAAAGTTAATGAGTAAATGGAAAATATTCAGAAAGGTAATAAGGTGCTTGTATGAACGAGGATTTGTTTAAAATTGCTGGTGTCTTATCAGATCGCACTAGATATGCTATTTATGACTATGTCTGTAATAAATATAACGGAGTATCAGTCCAAGATGTGGCAGATGAATTTTCTATTCATCCTAATGTAGCTAGATTGCATTTAACTAAGCTAGAGGATGTGTGTTTAATTCGCTCTGAATTAGATAAAAAACCTAAGGGTGGGCGTCCTAACAAGCTCTATATGATGAGTAACGAGACAATCTCATTCAATTTTCCACATAGAGATTTTTCGCTTGTGACAATGTTAGCAATGAAAACGATAGCTAACCTCGGCCCATATGCATGGAAAACCTTTATAGCTGAAAGCTATAAATATGGTAAGATTCTTGGACATAATATCAAAATGTCGCTACAACTTAATGAAGATTCTTCAGTTGATGAAATTACTAAAGGAATTCGCATAACTTTAGAAAAATTGGGATTAAACCCACAAATAGAAATTATTGATTCAGAAAACCTATTATTTAATGTACGCAATTGCACCTTTAAGGACTGCGTGAAATCTTCTCCTGAAACTCTCTGTCAAGCTCATCAAAAAGTACTAAAAGGTATTTTTGAAGCTTTTTTTGAAAATCTCCAATTTCAGCCAGTTAAAACAATGCAGAACTTTGATTCTTGCAACTTTTGCCATTATAAATTGCAGCTAGTTCCTGTAAACAAATAACGTTTACAGGAATTTTTGTGCTATTAGTTTACCTTTTTCAGAATTAATACCTTAAATGCTTCACCCATTGCTGTTGGCATAATTAATTGCTTAATACTAGCGTTTCTCTTATATGCCTGATCAAAAGGATTTAAAGCAACGTCATTACTTAGCTTTGTTAGTATCCCCTGTTCTATAAGAAATTGTTGCTGAGTTGTATATGCAATCGTATCAAGCCCTAATTGTTCTCCCCATCTCATTAATTGAGTAAAATTTACATGGCTTGTTATATCCTGTCGCCCAATTCTTTCTAGAGGGCTATTATTTACCGTATGTCGATAATAGCATAATAATGTTCCCAATTTTCGATGGGGAGCATATAATTCTTCAGCTAAATAACCGTAATCTATTGTTAAAATATAGCCTTTTGTTAATGCTGTTGCACATTTTTCTAACCAATTTAGAGCCATTAGATTGACTTCTGCCTCTTGACCTTCAAACAAATCAACATTTTGCATAGCAAAATACTCTTCTAACTCTTTCGACGCTTGCTTGTATATTATTTCGAACTGATTTTCAAGCTCATCATATGCTACATACTTTTCTTGTAGATTATTATTGTGATAACGTACCCAATGAATTGGGAATGCATCTAATAATTCATTAGATAGTATACATCCTGTAATTGGCTGCCCAATCTCTTCAATATCTACTACCCACTTTACAGATTTGTTGGTTAATAGTTGCTTCTGTTGTTTTTGAAAGCTACTACTGGCATCAATAATATAATATGTAAAACTGTTATTTAACTGTGTATAATTCTGTAATTGCTCAATTATAGAATACGCTAATTGACCTTTACCAGCACCAAATTCAACTATAGAAAAATTCTCTGGTTCTTGTAGCTCTATCCATAAACTATAAATATAATCTGCTATAACTTCTCCGAAAACCTTTGAAACGTTAGGGGCAGTGTAGAAATCGCCATGCTTACCAGTCTTCTCCGAATTAGTTTGGTAATAACCAAATTCAGGATAATATAAACAGATATCCATAAAATCACGAAAGCTAATCTTGCCACCCTGCTTATTTATTTCGGATAATACTATTTCATGTAATTTAGACTGATTTGCACTATCTACTACTAGATTGTTCACAAGTACACCCCAAAATAAAGAATTTAATAAGATAAACTACTTATTTATTCGTCATAAGCAGTTTATCTTATTATACGTTTGCTATTCATTTACCGCAACTGCAATAAAAGAAAGCTTAATCCCATCCGACCATACTATCAATTCCGTATTTTTCAAAGTGATTACGCAAATGATAAATTGTCTTCTCTGGTACTTTAAATAAGTCTGCCATATCAGCATCCGACATATCGATACGTAGGCATTCTATAAAATTGTCGAAATTAACCCCTACCTCTTGTGCTTTTGACTGTAAACTTTCCTGCCATCCCCAAGGTGCTCCACGAGTTCCGTACTCTGTTTCGATCAAATTCTTTTGCGTATTTTTATTATCTGTCATATATAATCCCTCCTAACATTAATTTAATTAAATAACCTTTCTTAAATAGCTTTACCTTTTTCCATGTAAACATGTTGATAAACTAATGGAATCAGGAGAAAATAACATTACACTTCAAAAAGGGGGTGTTAATAATGCTTGACAATAAACAAAAGAAAAATGGTCTAATTCCAGAAGGACTTGGTTCCGCAGATTTAGTAAACCTTCATGTTAATGACTCGACTGCAAACGCAAGAGGCAAATCCAAAAGAGCTAAAAAGATTTTTCAATCTAATCATAATGGCGACAAATAAAGAAAATAAAGAGAATAAAATAACATGTAAAATTTATACTTCATAGAGATTAACCATAATCTACTCTATGGAGTTTTTTTTGTTTATGTTATACTGTTGGAAATAGGAGGTAGATAACCTTGGCACGTTCCAAACTTTCTAGTATTCGTTATAGGGCTGTTTTATGGATAATTATCGGTATGGGATTTTTTTATCTTTATTTTATATTTAAAATAGTTAAAGTGTTTGTTCTTATTGGTGGTTTAGCTATGTTTATAGGCATTTCAATGTATACTAGAGCTGGACATATCGCAACTAAAGCTAAAGAAATCAATTGTCCTGAATGTGGTAAACTGATAAAAGTAGTATCTCGAGTTGATGCCTGTTCAAAGTGTAAAACAAAGCTCATTGATGAAGGTCGCGGAGTTTATAAAGCAGTAAAACCTAAAAAATAATTAAGTGGACTGTCCCAAATAATGGGTAGTCCACTTATCAATTACACAGTATTCTACATATTATATTTAAATTCTTACTCCTGTATCACTAATTCTAGCGGTTGTTTTGCTAAAACAGTTTCAATTGTCTCCCAAATCTCCGGTTGTTCAAATCCCCTGCTCCAAGAAGCAACGCCTGCTAAATCATATTTGCGAACTAATTTAATACGCTCCTGCATAGATTCAGTTGTTTCTAACCAAATTCTATACTTATTATTTCCTTCTTGATATTCAGCATAATATTGCTTGGCTTTATCATCATATATAACAGTTGCGTTGTTTTCATCAATTATATCATTCGCTAATTTCATTGATACTGCACGAGAAGACACTTTGACTGAACCATCATTTTGTAATTCTTCTTTCCAAACTCTAGTATAAAAAGGCACCCCTAATATCAGCTTATCTTTAGGAACTTGCTCAAGGACACCTTGTAAGCCGCGTTCAACCCAAGGTAACGAAGCAACTGAGCCTGCAACAGGACTGGCAGCCCAGTGTTCATCATAAGTCATTACCATTACATAATCAACCGTATCTGCATATGCCATACGGTCATACACCATTGACCAATTAGCACTTTGCGATAGAATCGTAACATCTATAGATACAACTATTCCTTGTTCACGTAGATATGGCGTCAACTCCCGAACATATTGAGTCAATAAAGCTTTGTCTTCGAAGTAAACATTCTCAAAGTCTATATTAATACCATCTAAGTTGAACACTTCAGTATAACCTAATATTTGACGTATTGAGCGCTTACGAGCTTCAGGATCTTTAAGAAATTGACTGGTGAGCTCTGGATCAAATTGATTACTGTATAGAGCCCAAACTTGCATACCTTTTGCATGAGCCCAGTCTACATACTCACTAGTAGCTTTATCTCCACTAACATTACCTTCCACATCTTTTAAGCTAAACCAAGTAGGAGATACAACATTTACACCAGCTAGTTCTGGAATGTCCGCAGGATTTGGCGTTTTACTATGAACTTGTTCCCATGTTAAATTGATTTTACCGCCCATTGGCTTCCAAGCAACGCTTCGCTCTGTTGGTTTGGCTGTATGAAGCTGAATTCCTGCTAAACGAATATCAGATTTAACTGCATAACCAAATATTCCATCTATTGTACGAATTTTATACCAATTACCTTTTTCGCCTAGTATATTTACTTCGTTACCAATCGATAATTTTGCGACAATCGGTTCTTTAATATGTGCATCTAAACGTATCAGGCTAGTGTCTTTTTGAATTATTCCTTTTTGAATCGGTAATCCTATAGAATCAATAATCAGCGTGTTTGTTGTTTCAAAATAAGTTGGCAGAATCTTATAATACTCAGCAAAAAAATCAATTGGAATATATGGAACATCCTCAATCACTGTAACTGGCATCTCTAAGCTTACTGGTTCATCATTAAAAAAAGCGGATAGCTGATCCGTTCTCATCTCGATTACAGCAGTTTCAGTCGTCATAATTAGCAATTGATTTTCGTTATCCCAATGCAAATAAGGATCGAAAAGTTGTTGAACCAAATTATAAGAAAGTAACGGTTCGCTGTCTTTAATAATTACAGGTAGTTCTTGGAATTCAGTCTGATCAATAATTTCATTATCTAAAATTATCGTTGTATTATCCATAGAAAAAGTTTGCACTTGTTCATTATTAGGCACAAGAAAAATCCACGCAAATAAGCCAAAAGATATTAGAAAAATTACTGCTAATATCGTAATAGATATTCCCCATAAAGGCTTTCTTTTTCTCGGATTGTATCGGTGATTTATTGATTGGGTCGGCATCTGCACAGCATCCATTAATTATGTTCCTCCCAATTATATTATTTTTCAATATAAACATTATCACACACAATCGCAAAAAAAGCACCTATTAGGTGCCATAATTACACATTTTTACATATAGTGACAAATACCTAAAATGCATTTTAAAAATCACTAAAAATTTAGACCATAGCCTTATTGGTATTAAAATAGTATTAATGCTATAGTGTACAAGGATAGGGGGTTATGGTGCATGTTGGAAATCCTATGTATTATAATCGGATTTATATTGGGCCATTTTATAGGTCGTAGAGGTTTTTTAATTAGATTTATATTTCCTAGGAAATACGAGACTACTTATGTAACTTCAGAGGAACGAGATATGCTGCTAAAGTAAGCACAATCCGCTGCTATTTCACATTGAGAACATTTTGGGCTTCTTGCGTTACATATACGCCTTCCGTGAAAAATTAATAGATGATGAGCATGTGACCATTGTTCCTCTGGAATTATGGTCATTAGTTGTTTTTCTGTATCTAATACATCATTAGAATTAGCTAAACCTATCCGATTACTTACTCGCTGTACATGAGTATCAACTGCAATTGCCGGGATATTAAAGGCATTACTCAACACTACATTTGCAGTTTTTCTTCCCACTCCGGGCAAGCTCTCTAAATCTTCTCTGTTTTGCGGAACTTGTCCGTTATATTTTTCCATCAAAATAGTCGCAGTATTTTTAATAGCTTTACTCTTATTCTTATATAAGCCTAAACCGTATATGTCTGATGCGATTTCGTCTGTTGTAGCTTTAGCGTAATCATCTATATTGCGATATTTTTGAAATAATGAGGCTGTTATTTCGTTAACCCTTTTATCAGTACACTGGGCGGATAATATTGTCGCAATTAATAGTTCGAGAGGATTACTATGATTCAATTCACAGTGTGCATCAGGATACATATCGTTTAGTTTATCTAATATTGTTAGTGCTTTAGTCCTATTCACGTTTAACACTCCCATTATATAAAGATAAATATTTTCGAGCTTCTTCTTCAGCTGAATATTTCATAACAGCCTGCTCATATGCAGTTTTCGTTATAATGCTAACTTTGTCAGAATCATTAATAACGACATTTAATGCTTCAAAAAATTCCTCCTGTATATCATACAAAAATCCATTCACATTATGTTCAATCATCTGCTCGTTGCCAACGCAACGACTAGCTATTACTGGCGTTTTTAGATAAAATGCTTCAATTATAGCAATTGATTGTCCCTCAGATTCAGAGCTATTTATCAAAATATTTGCTTGCTTAACAGCTTGTAATAATTGGGAATGAGGTATTTCACCATAATAATGAATATAATCTGACGGGCTAATTAACGCTTTTATATTTTCCATTTCTTCGACTTCAATAATTGGTCCCACAATCAATAATTTAACTCGATTACCAGTTTCTCTTATGTAATCACCTATTAGCTTGATTGCATGTGTTACTCCCTTAACTTTGCGAATTCCTGCCGGCAATATAGCTACTTTGTAACCATCTTCTTGAAATTCCTTCGTCCTTTTTATTAGCAAATTCTCGCTTAAATTAATTGGTGAATTCTCGTATTCAAAAAAACCTTGATAAACCACATGTAAATTTGATTGAAGTTCTGGAAATACCTCTAATACCTTCTGGTAAGATTGTTCATGAAATACAGCAACAAAATTAGCATTTACGAGTAAATGCTTCAGTTCAATATTAGCTGCATCTAAATGTAAATTTACATCAGTACCTGTGAAAGTTATACCGTATTTTTTATTACTATGTAAATTGGCTTTATACATTTCTGACATCAAGTATCTTACAGGATTTAATATATGAATAACATCGCAATTATTTACTGCTTGTTTACATGCGTTAAAATTACAATCATTATAATCAATACTCTGTACATTAGCTTTTAGCTTATTAAGATGATGAATTATTCTAAGAGCAGTTATACTATTACCTCTAAAGGTTGACAAATATGGACTAGCAATTAATACATTCACAAATATATACCCTCTCAATTATATTTATCTTATAGACACATTAGCGATACCCCAGCTTCCATATTATATTATTTATTATAGTTCTGTAAAGAAAACTTGGCATATAAAAAGACAAGTATCTTCCCAAGAGGTAGATACCTGTCTTCTTATATTATATATATATATATTTAGATACTAAGGCTGGCGATTAGCTCCAGTTTGTTCCGGTTGACCTTGACCTTGGTTTTGGTTAGGATTGCTTGGTTGTTGTTGCTTGCTCTTTTTAGCCATGAATATCGCCTCCTTTCATATTTCTTAGAATGCCACAAATGAAAGGATTCATAACAGGAAATTTTTTGTTATATTATTTACTATATTAATTTGTTAATGCTTGAATTGGAGCAGGTATGCGCCCACCCCTGCTAACAAGTTTTTGACTAGAAAAGTTACTAACTTCCATTATTGGTGCTCTACCTAATAGTCCGCCAAATTCAACCATTTCACCTGCTGCTTTACCTGCTACAGGTATAATACGGACAGCAGTAGTCTTTTTATTTATCATGCCAATTGCAGCCTCATCAGCAATTACACCAGCAATTGTTGCTGGCGAAGTATTGCCTGGAACAGCAATCATATCAAGCCCAACTGAGCATACACATGTCATTGCCTCTAACTTACTTAAGCTTAAAGCGCCTGCCTCTACAGCAGCAATCATTCCGTTATCTTCACTAACTGGTATAAAAGCACCGCTTAGTCCACCTGCATGTGATGTTGCCATAGATCCACCTTTTTTAACAGCATCATTCATTAAAGCAAGCGCAGCGGTAGTTCCCGGAGCACCACACACTTCGACTCCAATTTCCTCCAAAATTTCTGCAACACTATCTCCTGTAGCGTTTGTTGGTGCTAATGATAAATCAATGATTCCAAATGGTGCATTCAGTCGCTCAGCAGCCAGCCTACCTACTAGCTCGCCGGCTCTCGTAATTTTAAAAGCAGTCTTTTTAATAACATTAGCTACTTCACCTAAATCAGCTTCCGGATAACGCTTCAGTGCATGAAGAACAACACCTGGACCACTAACACCAACATTTATGACAACATCTGGTTCTCCTTCTCCATGAAATGCTCCTGCCATAAATGGGTTATCCTCTGGTGCATTACAAAATACCACCAATTTAGCACATGCAAGGCTATTAATATGTGCAGAAGCATGAGCAGCTTCAACTATCACTCTTCCAACTAGCTCTATTGCGTCCATATTAATACCAGCTTTAGTTGTAGCAACAGAAATTGAACTACATACTCTTTCGGTCACTGTTAATGCTTCTGGCAGAGAATTAATTAAATTTTGCTCATCTTGAGTCATTCCCTTATGTACAAGTGCCGAAAAACCACCAATAAAATCTATCCCTAATAATTTAGCTGCCTGATCTAATGTCTTTGCTATTTCCACATAATCCGCCGGTGAATACTTAATGCCCACATTCGCAATTGGGGTAATAGAAATTCTACGATTAATTATCGGAATTCCAATTTCGCTTTGTATTTTATCAGCTACTTCTTTAAGATTAGCTGCTTTTGTCGTTATTTTTTGATAAATGTTTTCTTTGAAAATATTTACATCAGGATGAGCACAATCCTTTAAATTAATACCCATAGTAACAGTTCTGATGTCTAAATTCTCCATCTCAACCATTCGAATGGTCTCCATTATTTCTTGTAATGCTAAAGTCACAGCTGTTGCCCCTCTCTATATTCGATGCATAAAGTTGAAAATATCCTCATGCTGCAATCTTATTTTCAATCCCATCTCTTCTTCTAAGTGTCTAAATTGCATTGATAATGATTCAATATCACCTATATAATCTGTAATATCGACTACCATTACCATTGTAAAAAATCCTTGCATTATAGTTTGACTAATATCTAAAATATTAACATCATTGTCAGCTAAGATAGCAGTAACTTTTGCTATTATTCCCTTTTGGTCTTGTCCTACAACACTAAATACAACTCGATTACCACTTGCTTGATTCATATTTTTCTCTCCTCGATTAAATATAATTAAATTAATTATTATTATCTATTTGTAAGGCATTCTAGAATAATAAGAAAGATGCCCCATTTTGTCAAGTTACTTGGCGTTATAATAATCTTATCTTTTAATTATGTCATTGTTGTTCTTTCAATAATTGTGACTTCAGCTTAGATAACGCTCCCCACATATTCTCTATTAATTGTTTGATTTCAGCTGTAGAAGCGTCATCTATATGTATCCCAGCAGTTGTAATAACGTTTGTTTTGCAAACTCTAGCCAATTCATCACTTACTTTCATTGCCACATCCCCTTCCTTATGAGGGGGAATTACCATTAAGGATGTACTTGCACTAGCAGCAGTCATATCGCTGATACTAGGATGATATTGTGCTAATGCTACAGCACCAATGTGTGGTTTAGTTCCGCCAATTATATTAACTAATAAATCATCGCCAACTTTCTTGGCTAATATATTAATTCGATACGGTATTTCTCCAAAGCTTATATTATAATCCCAATTTAAATTAATATCTAAATTATCGTTGTTTAAATTAATATCTAAATTATCGTTGTTTCTAGAAACTTTAGAAACTTTCATATTATTTTCATTATATAGTTGCTTCATAATATCCCTTCTTAGTATATAATTATGATATGAATACTATTAATACAAGATTTAGTTATAAGCTATATTTAAACAGCACATACGATTATGTAATAATTAAGAACCAATATAACTTATATAATTTCATAGCTAACTAATATTTAAGTATGCGTAATTATTAAGGAGTTGAGAAAATGCAAAATACTAAAGAAAACGTAGAACCATTATATCAAATATCAGTCACATGTCCTAATTGTAGCTATGGCTATAAAACAAGTAAAGTTAGAAGAAGCTTTGTAAAAACGATTAAAACAGATTCAGATTTTTGCGTTCATTATAAGGATATAAATCCAGATTTTTATTTAGTCAGAATTTGTCCAATGTGTGGTTATGCATTTACTGAGAATTTCAAGAGCAACGTTAAACCACATGTAAAGGAACGAATATACGAAACAATCACCAAAAAATGGCAGAACATCAACTATGGTAACGAACGCAATATTAATGATGCAATTAAACTTTATAAATTAAGTTTGTTATGTGCTCAATTAACAGAGGAAAGCAATGCCGTAATCGGAGGCATATGCTTTAAGCTTGCTTGCTTATATAGATTCCAAGACGACGATGAACAAGAACGCCGATTTTTGCAGTATACATTAGATTCGTATATGAACTTCTTTGAAAATGAATCCAACGTTAATGTAAATGAAGGGAAAATGATTTATCTAATTGGTGAAATACATAGACGTTTAGGAGATTATCACACAGCTGTTAAATGGTTTAATAGAGTTATTAATGAAAAATCAATCACCGATATTGGTATCATAAAAAAAGCAAGAGAACAATGGCAATTAACTAAAGAACAATTACACGAGAGCGAAAGTGAAAGCAAAAGTGATATTGAAAATATTTAATAACGCTTAATTAGGAAAATGCCTTGTAGACTATAAGATGAGCATATCACTCACTTTGATCTACAAGGCTTTAGCTGATAAAATCATATTATTATTTTGCTTGTAATTCTACCTCTAATTTCGTTTCCCATTCTCGAAGAATTGCCTCTGCCCGCTGTACAATTTCCGGCAACTTACTATTAATTGTATCTGTAAGTTCCGTACCCCAATCTAGTGATTCTGGTTGAACACCGAGTAAAATTAATTTTTTAGGAAATCTATCCCGAAATTTTGCTAATCCAAGTAACTCTTGAAAACTGCCTTGATGCGTTGATAACCGAATTCCAGCATATAACGGCACTTCGTCATCTTCTATTTGGATAATCGTACCTGGTTCTTCATCGCCGTTAATAGCATCAATTACCAATAGGTGATCGGCACGCTCTACATATTCGAGAAGCTTCAGACCATCGCATGCCCCATCAATAAGTTCAATCTGTTCGTTCCATTGCTTATCCATTAACTGATGAATAGCTTTTACCCCTATACCTTCATCTTGACAAAGTATATTACCAATACCCATTGCAATAATTTGCATATGTCACCTCTTATTAGCATAATTAACTTCATTCTAATATATATTTTCGATTTAAACAAGAATCCCTCTTAAACGCAGTAAGAGGGATTTGTTTAAATCTTCAAATTTGGCATTGTTTTATTCTAATTAATAATTAAGCTGAATGCTTATGATCTGTAGGTTCTTCAGTCTTATAGCCTGTGATGATTGAAGATACTGCTCCACTTTTACTTAAGAAATCATGTCTAAAGGAAGTATATAAGTGAGCTACAATAAACAACACAAAAAACCAAGCTAACATATGATGTATATCTCTCGGTCCTACAGAGCTACCGAATAATCCTGCAAACCACCCAGTAATACTTGTAAGAAATCCGACTGTATAAATTTCTGCTTGCATTGTCAAGCCAGTTAAGATTATAAAGAATGATCCTACCCAAATAAATAATAAGTAGCTTATTTCTGCTAATGGATTATGTCCTGTAAAATGTGGCTCTTCCTTTTTGATAAAGGCGTAGAACAAGATAACATCCTTTAATCCTATCCACCATTCCTTTTTCCAAAACTTAATCTTAGCATATTGATTCCCCGCAAAAAACCAATAAAATCTAAATAGCAAATTAGCTATAAATACATATGCGGTAACAAAGTGGACAAATCTAGCTGTTCCCATTACGAAGTAGTCATTAGCCACAATGCCTGGTGCATGCATAAACGGATTATATATAAAGTATCCAGTTATTAGTAAGATCGTGATGCATATTGCATTGACCCAGTGAAAAATTCGCACTGGCAGTTCCCAAACATATACGTCTTTTTTTAGACCTTCATGTTGGCTCATCAGATCACTCCTAACGTATCACATTAATTTGGGTAATTTCTTTTTTACTCGTATCCGCCACATGCACTGCACATGCCATACAAGGATCAAATGAGTGAATTGTTCTAATTACTTCAAGCGGCTGATGAGGATCTGCCATTGGTGTATCAACTAGTGCTTCCTCATATGCTCCCCTTACACCGCTAGTGTCTCTTGGTGAAGCATTCCATGTTGTAGGCACAACTGCTTGGTAGTTCTTGATCTTCTCGTTTTCAATTACAATGTAATGAACTAATCCTCCACGTGAAGCTTCTGTCCAGCCTACACCTTGTAAAGTTTTACCACTTGCATGCCATGTCTTAGGATCCCACTTAGAATTATCAAATGTAACTGTATCACCAGCATTAATATTAGCGATTAACGCATCATATGTTTCTTGCAGGCGATCTACGAATAGCTTAGTTTCAAGACCACGAGCAGCAGTTCTACCTAATGTAGACATTAATGCAGTTGCAGGTACATTAAGCTGACTAGTAGCCCAATTAACTAATTCTTTAACTTGCGGAACACCTTTAGCATATGATACTAGAATACGTGCCAGCGGACCAACTTCCATTGAATTGCCTTTCCATCTAGGCGCTTTGTTCCATGTGTATGGCTTAGTCTTATCTAATTCTTTGTAGCCAGGTTTTGGACCAGTGTAGTCAAAAGTTGTCTCCCCATTCCAAGGATGCTTACCTTTCTGACCATCTGTATACTTCAACCATGTGAAATCTACATACTCCTGAATATGCTCAGGATCACGTAAATTCACTTCATGTACGGTTGATAAATCGCCATTCAAGATTGCACCACGTGGTACTAAGTAAGAATCTTCGTCACGAACACTCTTACCAGGAGTAGCATAGTCACCAAAGGTCATATAGTTTCCTAGACCTTTACCATAATTCCAGTCTTTGTAAAAGGACGCAATAGCCATTAAATCAGGAATATATAGCTTTTCTACAATATCCTTAGCGCGTTTAATTATACGTTGGATATGGTTTAACTTTTCTGTATTAAGTGCATTGTCGCTATTGATATCAATCGGACTAGCAACACCACCCACTACAAAGTGTGGATGCGGGTTCTTACCGCCTAGAATTGCATGAATCTTAACAATATCCTTTTGCCATTCTAATGCCTCTAGGTAATGGGTAACCGCCATTAAATTGACTGCCGGAGGCAATTTGTATGCAGGATGTCCCCAATAGGCATTAGCAAATATGCCTAATTGGCCCGATTCAACAAATGCTTTAATACGGTTTTGTACATCTGCAAAATATCCTGGTGAAGAATTAGGCCAGCTTGAAATGCTCTGTGCAATTTCGCTTGTTTCTTTAGGGTCTGCACTTAATGCACTAACAATATCAACCCAGTCTAAAGCATGTAAGTGATAGAAATGTACAACATGGTCATGTACATATTGAGTATAGCTAATAATATCACGAATTAGGTTTGCATTCTTTGGAATTGTGATATTTAGCGCATCTTCTACTGCTCTTATTGATGCAATAGAATGCGTAGTTGTACAAACTCCGCAAACTCTTTGAAGATATGCCCATGCATCACGCGGATCACGACCAACCATGATTTGCTCTAATCCACGTATCATTGTGCCTGAGCTAAGAGCATCAGTAATAACATTCTGGTCATTCACATCTATTTCTATACGAAGATGTCCTTCGATTCTAGTGATTGGATCGATTACTACTCTTTGTGTCATTAATTACTGACCTCCTTATTCTCATCTGCTTTTGCTTCAGTTCGTACTATCGTTGAATCATTCTTAGACTTTTTGAGCTTTTGATTAACGACAGTAGCAGCAGCATGGACACCTACACCCGCCACAGCAGCACCAACAACAGCAGCGCCCACTTTATCTGGATTAAAGATTATATTCGTTCCTGGAATTTGAGCATGTGTTGTGAAGAATGGTCCAAAATCCCAGAAATTATCTTCTGAACATCCTAAACAAGGGTTTCCAGATTCTACTGGCCAGCATGTACTTTCATTCCATTTCATTGTCGAACAAGAGTTGTATGTAACAGGTCCTTTGCAGCCCATTTTGTATAGGCACCAACCAAGTTTTGCTCCTTCATCATCAAAACTCTCAACGAATAATCCCGCATCAAAGTATGCTCTTCTTTGGCAATTGTCATGAATTCTATGACGATAGAATGCTTTAGGACGCTTACGAATATCTAACTCTGGTAAATTACCAAAAGTTAAGATATGCGTTATTACACCTGCCATAACCTCAGCAATAGGCGGACAACCAGGCACGTTAATAATTGGTTTGTTTGTTAATTTATAAATAGGTGTTGCTCCGGTAGGATTTGGTGCAGCGGCTTGAACATTACCAAACGACGCGCAAGATCCGTATGCAATAATAGCCATACAATCTTTCTCATATTCACGGAAAATCTCAAGATGAGTTTTACCATTTACTACACTGTAGATACCACCATCAGCAGTAGGAATACTACCTTCAATAGCTAGAATATACTTACCTTTGTATTGTTCTTTAGTACGTTGTGCAGCTTCTAAAGCTTGTGTTCCTGAAGCAGCCATTAGAGTATCATGATAATCTAATGAAATCATATCTAATAATACATCTGCCACTACTGGATGTGCTGTACGGATAAATGATTCCGAGCACCCAGTACACTCTTGGAAGTGCTTATAAATTACTGGTATTCTTTCTTGCGTTTCCAATGCGTTAACTACCTTAGGAGTAAATGACGTTTCCAAACCCATAATTGCTGTGATTGCAGTGCAAAACTTCAAGAAATCCGCTCTTGAAACACCCCGTTTTTGCACATACTCATAAAAAGTTTCTTTCAAACAAGACCCCTCCCTTTAATTAACTAGTATTATTCATAATAAAGCATAGGACATATGACTGATAGAATAGCAATATATAATCATTTTACATCATTTGGCTTCCATATAACAATCTAACATAATTGCACAAAAACAATATGTATCTACGAATTTCACGCCTTTACAGCAATTTAACTCGTCAATACTTTGTTTTTCTTATTATTTCATTATATACCTTATTATATCAATTTTATTACCAAAAGTATGTGGTTAGTAGTAAAAAAATTTATAATTTATTTCTGAATAATTTTTCGTTTATATTTCATAGCGCAAAATCACTAGTTAATATTATTGCAATATATTACTATAGCGTCTATTACATACTAACTTTCTATATAATCATTCTAATTGCTACAACTAGTATCAATATTCTTAAAATATAGATTATTAGCTTTGATGGGATTATCGAAGCTAGTTTAGCGCCCAGAATTCCACCAATATAAGCACCAGGCGCCAACAACACAACAAACTCCCATTTAACATGATCTAACGTCATATGAGTAATTGAGCCAACTATTGCAGAGAAGAGAATAATAAACATAGATGTCGCTGTAGCTATATGAGGCGGGAAGGAGAATAGCATTATCATAGCAGGAACCATAAGAATTCCGCCACCAATGCCAAAAAGACTTGAAATAAACCCTACACAAAATGAAATGCACATACCATATAATTTATTAAATTCATAATTATATTGTTTACCTAATGAATCTGTAAACTGACGCTTCATACTAATGTTAGCATTATAACTATAATTGCTTTGTTTTGGATTAATAAACATAAATATAAATACTAGAATCAATAACATTCCAAAAAACACAGAGAATATATCATTGGAAAAATCTTTACCAACATGAGCACCTATTATTGCCCCCGGTATACTAAATACCATAAAATAAAATGCACTATGATAATCTATTCTACCCCGCCTTGCATAGGAAATTACTGAAGATACAGCAACAAACACTATAACAACTAGCGAAGTTCCAACCGCTTGTTGCGAAGGTAAATCCATTAGATAAATAAGAGCTGGCACTATAATAATGCCACCACCCAGCCCTGCTACGCTCCCAGTTATCCCTGCAATTATGCCAATCATTGTAGGCAACATTAACTCCATATACTATTACTCCTGTCATTCTAATATATAACCTATAATTCTACTAATTATGCCTAGTATAAATTCTTAATAAATACATAGTAAAGTTATACTTCATTTTCAAAAATATGCAAAAAAACAAAAAAGCTATCCATAAGAAACCTAGGATAGCTCTGAGATTAATATCTATTTATCACTTATCACAAAATTTTAATAATTCTTTGCGTACACTTGGAAGTGTGCTTGCGGATGCACACAACTCGGACATAATTCTGGTGCTTCTAACCCTTTATGTACATATCCACAATTGCGACATTGCCATTCTACTTCCGATTCTTTCTTAAATACAGAACCATCAGCAAGGTTATTCAATAATTTCTGGAAGCGTTTTTCATGTTCTTCTTCTACTTCCGCTACTTCATGGAAAAATTCAGCTATTTCAGTAAAGCCTTCTTCACGAGCTACTTTTTCAAAGTCACGATACATCTCTGTCCACTCGTAATTTTCGCCCTCTTTAGCTACTTCTAAATTCTTCTTAGTATCACCAATTCCATTTAAAAACCTAAAAATACGTTTTGCATGCTGAACCTCATGATCAGCCGTTTCATAGAAAATGCCAGACATTTGTTCATATCCTTCTTTTTTTGCTTGTTGCGCAAAAAAAGTATATTTGTTACGAGCTTGAGATTCTCCAGCGAAGGCTGTCCATAAATTCTTTTCCGTTTGACTTCCTTTTAATTCTTTCGCCATGCTATTCCTCCTCAAAATATTAATTATATTTATTTACCATAATTAATATATCACACTTTTTGCCATATATCAAAATATTAACAGTATTCTTTAGATATATTCTAAAAAATACTGTTAATTTACTAATCTTTAGAAATACTGCTTAGAGCATCTCCAGCTTCATTGATGTAACTATTATCAACTGCCATATCACCAAGAGACACAATACCAATAAGTTGGTCATTATCTACAACTGGGAGACGTCTGATTTGCTTGGATGCCATCAAATTAGCAGCTTGATGAATATCCATATCGGCTGTTGCTGTGACAATATTCGTTGTCATCACTTGTTGCACTTGGATATTATCTAAATTACCACCATTAGCTACAGATCTTAACACAATATCTCTGTCAGTTAACATCCCCACAATTTTTCCATTATCAGTAACCGGAACTGATCCAATATTGTATGTATTCATAATTTGTGCTGCTTTAATAACAGAATCTTGCGTGGTCACACTAGCCACATCGCTTGACATGATATCTCTAATTGTTTGTGACATTTTTATACCTCCTCGTATAATATATTTGAGCCCCAATTAGAAGCCCAGTTTCCATTAATAGAATTTAGTTACAATTGGTTTTTTCTTATATGAAAAGTTCTCTTA
>Ga0265293_10006051_pt1 | contig 19664 bp, 22 predicted proteins | sample Munlanlewell138R_FD_192505 | JGI IMG/M metagenome (GOLD analysis project Ga0265293, IMG submission 192505) | Leachate microbial communities from a municipal landfill in Southern Ontario, Canada - Leachate well 138R | ecosystem: Engineered > Solid waste > Landfill > Unclassified | place: Canada... | reverse complement strand
CCGTTCCTGCAGGAACCCGCGAAACGGGGCGACGCCGGTGCCGGGGCCGACCATGATGATCGGCACGTCGGGCGCGGGCAGCCGGAACGCGGTGTTGGGCCGCAGATGCACCCGCACCGAATCGCAGCGCCGCGCCAGATAGGTGGAGGCGACCCCGCCGTGGCGGCGGGTCGGGCGGGTGTACTCGACGGTCGCCACCGTCAGGTGCACGCGGTCCGGGTGGGCCAGCGGACTCGACGAGATGGAGTAGTCCCGGAACTGCAGGGGCCGCAGCGTCTCGACCACCTCGTCGACACCCAGGTCGGCCAACTCCAGCAGGTCCAGCACGTCGCGACCGTAGAGCCAGGCGTTCTGCTGTTCGGGATCGGCGCCGCCGAGGGCGGCCGCGGCCTCGGCGTCGCGGGTGCGGCCCCCGACCAGGGCCTGCAGGGCCCGCGACGGGATGCGGATCTCGAGGTGTTCGGCCAGCAGCGTGCCCAGCGGGAGGTCGTGGCCGTCGACGACGTGGTCAGGGCCGACGCGCAGGGCGGCCAGCATCGCCTCGACCAGCCGCGGGTCGTTGACGGGGTGCACGGCCACCGAGTCCCCGGCCGCATAGCTGATGCCCGAGTCGGCCAGGTCGATCTCGAAGTGGCGGACCTCCTTGTCCGCACCCGGGGCCGACAGCAGCCGGTTGACGGACAGCGTCGCCACATAGGGATTGTTGCGGTCCCAGCCTGACTTCTCCGGTGACTTCTCCGGCGCGGCAACGGGTTCCGTGCTGATGCTCACCGACGCGGACGAACCCTCGGCGTGCAGGGCCGCGAAGATCTTGGTGGTGTCGGCGATCCAGGTCCCAGACTCCGGTTCGTAGTGGCCGTCGATCTCGTAGCGGTCGGCCAGCCGCGTCGCGCCGAGTTCCTCGAGGCGGTCGTCGAGCAATCGTCCGGCGTTGCAGAACAATTCGTAGCCGCTGTCGCCGAGGGCCAGCACCGCGAAGCTCAGATGCTCGAGGCGGGCGGCCGCCGGCGCGCTCAACTCCTCCCAGAACAGCGTCGCGTTGTCGGGAAACTCGCCGTCGCCGAAGGTCGAGACCACGACCACGAAGTGCGTCGCGGTCTGCAGGTCGGCCAGGGCCACCTGATTGAGTTCGATCTCCTCGGCCGCGATGCCGATCGCCGTGGTGGCCTCGGCGAATTGCATGGCGACGTATTCGGCGCTGCCCATGTCACTGCCGTAGGCGACGAGCAGCGAAAAGTCGGAAGATTCAGACACGGGGCCCTCCAGCCAGCCAGATAGTTAGGGTGACCTTAGTTAGGCGACGCCGGGTTGTGGGGGCTACGGGGTGTCCGACCGTGTTCAATGGGGGCGTGCTGAGTTTGGCAGAGATCTCCGACCGCCTCGAGATCCAGCAGTTGCTGGTCGACTACGCCTCGGCGATCGATCAGCGCCGCTTCGACGACCTGGACCGGGTGTTCACCCCGGACGCCTACATCGACTACCGGGTCTCCGGGGGCGTCGACGGGCACTATCCGGAGGTCAAGGCGTGGCTGGGCGAGGTGCTCCCGAACTTCCCGGCCTACTCGCACATGCTGGGCAACTTCGACATCCGCGTCGACGGGGACACGGCCACGGCGCGCACCATCTGCTTCAACCCGTTGGTGTTCGACGAGACCACCAAGCAGGTGCTCTTCGTCGGGATCTGGTACTGCGACGAGCTGCTCCGCACCCCCGACGGGTGGCGCCTGACCCGTCGGGTGGAGGAGAAGTGCTTCGACAAGCTGCTGTGATTTCCACTCGGGCGGGCCGTTCTGGCACAATGGTCCGCTGTCTGCCCCGCGGCTTCCTCAGAAGGATGCGCCGCGCGGCGTCACACACGCGAGGCAAAACCGGATCGGGCAACCCGCCCGCATCGCTGAATTGCAGCGTGGCAATCGTAGGAGAAAAGACTTCACCATGGCTGTCAAGATCAAGCTCACCCGACTCGGGAAGATCCGCAATCCGCAGTACCGCATCGCGGTCGCCGATGCGCGCACCCGCCGCGACGGACGTTCCATCGAGGTCATCGGCCGGTACCACCCGAAGGAAGAGCCCAGCCTGATCGAGATCGACTCCGAGCGCGTGCAGTACTGGCTGAGCGTGGGCGCGCAGCCCACCGAGCCCGTGCTGGCACTGCTGAAGATCACCGGCGACTGGCAGAAGTTCAAGGGCCTGCCGGGCGCCGAGGGCACCCTGAAGGTCAAGGAGCCCAAGCCCAGCAAGCTGGACCTGTTCAACGCCGCGCTGGCCGAGGCCGACGGTGCCCCCAGCGGCGAGGCCACCACGCTGAAGAAGAAGAAGGCGCCGGCCAAGAAGGCTGAAGACAAGGCCGACGAGAAGGCCGGTGAGACTGCTGAGGCCGAGAAGGCCGAGACCGCCACCGAGGCGCCCGCAGAATGAGCACGGTCGTCGTCGACGCCGTTGAGCACCTGGTGCGCGGAATCGTCGACAACCCCGAAGACGTTCGCGTCGACATGGTCACCTCCCGCCGTGGTCGCACCGTCGAGGTGCATGTCCACCCCGACGACCTCGGCAAGGTGATCGGCCGGGGCGGACGCACCGCGACCGCCCTGCGCACCCTGGTCGCCGGAATCGGCGGTCGTGGTATCCGCGTCGACGTGGTGGACACCGACCAGTAGGTCCTGGTGCTCTCGTGGAGCTGGTAGTCGGTCGGGTCGCCAAGGCCCACGGCATCACCGGTGAGGTCGTCGTGGACATCCGCACCGATGATCCGGACGTTCGGTTTGCCCCCGGGAACACGCTGCGTGCCAAGGCCTCTCGCGGCGCTCCGGCCGGCAGCTACACCGTCGAGTCGGCGCGTACCCACGGCAACCGGCTGCTGGTGCGCCTGGCCGGGATCGGCGACCGCAACGCCGCCGAGGCGCTGCGCGGCACCCTGTTCGTGGTGGATTCCGCGGACCTGCCGCCCACCGCGGACCCCGAGGAGTACTACGACCACCAGCTCGAGAACCTCGCGGTGCGCACGGTCGACGGGGTCGAGGTCGGCACGGTCGCCGAGGTGCTGCACACCGCGGGTGGCGAACTACTGAGCGTGAAAACCCCGGCGGGGACCGAGATCCTGGTGCCGTTCGTCACCGCGATCGTGCCGACGGTGTCCCTGGCCGACGGGGTCATCGAGATCGATCCGCCGGACGGTCTGCTGGACCTGGAGTAGTGGCCGCCATGCGTATCGACGTCATCACCATCTTCCCGGACTACCTGCTGCCGCTGCGGCAGGCGTTGCCGGGCAAGGCGATCGAGGCCGGCATCGTCGACCTCGGCGTGCACGACCTGCGGCGCTGGACCCACGACGTGCACCGCTCGGTCGACGACTCGCCGTACGGCGGCGGGCCGGGCATGGTGATGAAGGCCCCGGTCTGGGGGTCGGCGCTGGACGAGATCTGTTCGCAAGATTCCCTTCTGGTGGTGCCGGCACCCGCCGGCAAGCTGTTCGACCAGGCCACCGCGGCGCGGTTCAGCACCGAGAAGCACCTGGTCTTCGCGTGCGGCCGCTACGAGGGCATCGATCAGCGGGTGGCCGAGGACGCCGCGCGCCGGATGCGCGTCGAGGAACTCTCGATCGGCGACTACGTGCTGGCCGGGGGCGAGTCCGCGGCGCTGGTGATGATCGAGGCCGTCGTCCGGCTGCTGCCCGACGTGCTGGGCAATCCCGCGTCACACCAAGAGGATTCGCACTCCGACGGCCTGCTGGAGGGGCCGAGCTACACCCGCCCACCGAGTTGGCGCGGCCTGGACGTGCCGGAGATCCTGCTCTCCGGTGACCACGCGAAGATCGCGGCCTGGCGCCACGAACAGTCGCTGCAACGCACCCGCGAACGCCGCCCGGACCTGCTGGACTGAGCCGCGCTCAGATCCGGCCGGTGGGGAAGATGGTCCGGATGGCGTCGGTGATGGTGTTGCGTGCGGTGGCGTCGTCGGTGGGCTGCAGCGCGTAGACCACCATCACGTAGCGGCGGTCGGCGCCGACGATGCCGCTGGACAGGTGCATCCAGTCGGGACCGATGCAGCACATCCAACCCTGTTTGACCGCAACGGGTTCGCCCGGCAGGCCGTCGGGAATGCCGAACCGCTGCGGATACCCGTCGATCCCCTCGGGCGTCGACTGGGCCAGGTCGTTGAGGATGATGTTGGCCCGCTCGGGCGGCAGTCCGCCGGAGCCGTCGAGCAGCTTGTCGTAGAACCGCACCAGATCCTCGGTCGTGCTGACGGTGTTCCACCAGCGCCCGTTGCTCGGCGGCGCGGTGGCGGCCAGGCCGTAGCGCGCGGCGACCCGGCCGATGATCTCCTCGCCGCCGCCGCGGTTCCAGAATTCCTCGGCCGCATTGTCGTCGGAGGACCGCAGCATGACGTCCAGCGATTCGCGGTCGGCCGCCGACAGGTCCGGCTCGCGCATCAACAGGTCGTCGGCGATGAACAGCTTGACCACCGACGCGGTGGCCAGCCCGGGCGCCCCGGCGGCGACCTGTCGGCCGGTCTGGCGGTCGAGCATCCGGAACGAGATGTCGGCGCCCCTCTCGGCGGCCTCCGCGACCGCCTGCTCGGCGCGGAGGGCCAGGTCGGCCAACGAGGCAGCGGCCGCAGCGGGCGGGGCCAGGGGGGTCGCGTCGGTGGGGGCGGCGGGGACCGCGGTCAGGCCGGGACCCTCGGGCTGGTGGCCCGGGTTGCCGTAGACGCGCGCCTCGCAACCCGCGCAGGTGGCCAGCAGTACCGCGATCGTCACAGTCGCGACAGCGCGACGCATCGTGGGCATCTCCTCACCGGACTCGGGCCGCGTAATGTCGTCGTAATGGCGTGGTCGCCCGCGTTTTCACCCTAATCCGCGCGGACCTGACGCGCGCCGTCGGTGGCGATTTCACTCCAGTGGGTCTGATCTGGCACAATTGAGCAGTTGTCCGCGCCTGCTGGTGTCTGCATCGGCGGCGCGAGAACCATGTGAGAACGTAATTTAGCCCGAACATCGGCTCGGCAACCGCATCGCTCCCACGAGCGGACGGTGCTGCAATGAGCCGCGACCGCAAGGAAGAGTCACCGATGAACACGCTGGACTTCGTCGACCAGGCGTCGCTGCGCGACGACATCCCGGCCTTCGGCGCCGGCGACACCGTGAACGTGCACGTGAAGGTCATCGAGGGCACCAAGGAACGTATCCAGGTCTTCAAGGGCGTCGTCATCCGCCGCCAGGGTGGCGGTGTCCGCGAGACGTTCACCGTCCGCAAGGAGAGCTACGGCGTCGGTGTCGAGCGCACCTTCCCGATCCACTCGCCCAACGTCGACCGCATCGAGGTGCTGACCCGCGGCGACGTGCGCCGGGCCAAGCTGTACTACCTGCGCGAACTGCGTGGCAAGAAGGCCAAGATCAAGGAGAAGCGCTGATCTTGCGCGACCCGCGCACGCTGCGCTGCGCGGTCGCCTTCGGCCCCTGGCTACGCTGATCCCGTGACCGACACCGAGGACTCGGCCGAATCTGCACGGCAGGCCCCGCCCCCCTCCGAGGGTGGCAACGAGGACGGCAGCGCGAAGACCAAGAAGCATTCCGCGCTTCGCGAAGCCGCGATCCTGGTGGTGATCGCGCTCGTTCTCTACTACGTGATGCTGACGTTCATCGCACGGCCCTACCTGATTCCCTCGGAGTCGATGGAGCCCACGCTGCACGGCTGCCCGGGGTGTGTGGGCGACCGGATCATGGTCGAGAAGCTGTCCTATCGGTTCACCGAACCGGGACCCGGCGACGTGGTGGTCTTCAAGGGCCCGCCGTCGTGGAACGTCGGCTATAAGTCGATCCGCTCGGACAACACCGCGATCCGCTGGGTGCAGGACGCACTGTCGGTCATCGGTTTCGTCCCGCCCGACCAGAACGACCTGGTGAAGCGGATCATCGCCGTCGGCGGACAGACCGTGCAGTGCCGCGCCGAGACGGGCCTGACCGTCGACGGCAAGCCGCTGCACGAGCCGTACCTGGACCCCGAGACCATGAACGCCGACCCGGCCATCTACCCCTGCCTGGGCAACGAGTTCGGCCCGGTGACGGTGCCCGACGAGCGGTTGTGGGTGATGGGGGACAACCGGACCCACTCGGCGGATTCGCGCGCCCACTGCACCAGCACGCCCGAGGACGCCCAGGAGGGGCTGATCTGCACGGGTGATCCGATGAACGGCACCATCCCGGTGGAGAACGTCATCGGTAAGGCGCAGTTCATCGCCTGGCCGCCGTCGCGGTGGGGCGGGGTGAACTCGGTCAACCCGCAGCAAGGCGGTTAGCGTGACCACCGTGTGGCCGCCGCGGGCGATCATCCGCAAGTCTTCCGGGATGCGCACCCTGGAGTCCGCGCTGTACCGCAGCGGGCTGGGCCCGGTGGCCGGGGTCGACGAGGTGGGTCGCGGCGCGTGCGCCGGTCCGCTGGTGGTGGCCGCCTGCGTGCTGGGTCCCAACCGGCGGGAGAGCCTGTCGCTGCTCGACGACTCCAAGCGCCTCACCGAGAAGCAGCGCGAACAGCTGTTCCCGCTGATCCGCCGGTACGCCTTGGCATTTCACATCGTCTTCATCGACTCCACCGAGGTGGACCGGCGCGGCGTGCACGTGGCCAACATTGAGGGGATGCGGCGGGCGGTGGCCGGGCTCTCGGTGCGCCCCGGCTACGTGCTCTCCGACGGCTTCCGGGTGCCCGGCCTGCCGGTGCCGTCGCTGCCGGTGATCGGCGGGGACGGGGCGGCGGCCTGCATCGCCGCGGCCAGCGTGCTGGCGAAGGTCAGCCGGGACCGGCTGATGGTCGAGATGGATTCGACCCATCCCGGCTATGGTTTCGCCGAGCACAAGGGCTACAGCACCCCCGGCCACAGCGCGGCGCTGGCCGAGCTGGGCCCGAGCCGTGCGCACCGGTATTCGTTCATCAACGTGCGCCGGCTCGCCGTACCGTGCGAGCCTGGGAACATCGATCGGACACGAGAAGGACTGCGAAACAGATGAGTGCTGAAGATCTCGAGAAGTACGAGACCGAGATGGAGCTCTCGCTGTACCGCGAGTACAAGGACATCGTCGGGCAGTTCAGCTACGTCGTGGAGACCGAGCGGCGGTTCTACCTGGCCAACAGCGTCGAGTTGATCCCGCGCAACGCCGACGGCGAGGTGTACTTCGAACTGCGGTTGGCCGACGCCTGGGTGTGGGACATGTACCGGCCGGCGCGCTTCGTCAAGCAGGTCCGCGTGATCACGTTCAAGGACGTCAACATCGAAGAGGTCGAGAAGCCCGAGCTGCGACTGCCCGAATAGGCCGCCGCCGCGGGCATACCATGTAGACCTGCCCCGATGACGTGGCGAAGGGAGCGGTCATGCTCACGCAATGGATCGAGCAGTGCACTGTCCAGCGGGTCTCGCTGCACGGCGGTCTGGTCCTCAATCTCGACGACTACAACGAACTGGTCATCTCCGGGCCGATGCGGCTGACGGTGCCTCCGGTGGGTCGCTACCCCGAGGAGCAGGTGCTGATCGACCCGACCAACGTGCCCGCGCAGCAGCGGCCGCTGCTGGATCTGGCCGGCGCGGTGTGCACCCACGCCCGGTGCGACGACGAGGGCTGTCTGCACCTGGGGTTCTCCCGGGGGCACCGCATCGACGTCGACCCGGACGAGCGCGCCACCGCGTGGGAGCTCTACGGCAAGTACCACGGCTACATGGCCTGCCTGCCGCACGGGCGGGTGCGGGTGGTGCGCCACGACATCGACGACGAGGACACCACCGCGATCCACTGATAATGCGCCGGGTGGAGTTCCGTTGGGGCGGTGGGCGTGCCGTCCTGTGGCGGCTGCCTCAGGAGTGCCAGAGATCCAGCGACTCCCAGTCTTGCGGCGTCCCCATCGACTTCAGGGTCAGGGCGCCCGAGGTTGGGAACTCCCGCAGTAGGTTGGCGACCTGCGGTGTCCACTCGTTGTCGGGTTCGATTGACGGCAGCAGATGGGCAATTACTGCCAGCGCGTTGTAGGTGCCGAAGGCACCCTTCGCGCTTTCTTCGTTTCGCAGGTGGTCGAGGACCGGAATCTGACCGACCTTTGGCCTGGACGGTGCGTTCTGGAGCTTGCGATTGAACAGCCGTGCGTGGTGCGCGGCTACGTTACGCACGTAATTCAGACTGGCAAGCCAGCTGGCCATGAGCTTTTTCGTCGGGACGTCGAAGACGGTGGCGATTTCTTCCGCTTCTTTCTGATTCATGCCCGTGTAGAGGAGGGAGAGATGACCGAGCTCGAGGATCTCGGTCAGAGCCCAGATCGGCATCCGACCGTCGTACTTCTCCCGAAAGTGCTCGACGAACTGCTCATCCGAACTGGCCCTGCGCACGTTGACCCGTTGTAGCCATTGCACGTGCTTGCTCGGCGCGGGCATGCGAGTGTCGGTGCTGGCCGCTGTGAATGTCGAAGTGAAGCAGCCAGGGTCCTCGTGGGCAAAGGGCGAGGAGCGCCCGAGAACATGCCCAATTCGCATCCGTACGGCGACCTCGATCCGCTCGACGCCTTCCATGACAAGCATCCGCAGCCGCCGATCGAAACTTATGATCTCCTCGGCGTGCCGGAGTGTCGTACCAGGCCGATAGCGGCTGAGAACGCGCGTTCGTGAGCGGCCATCGTCGTCGACGTACTGTTCGGACTCTCGAAAGGGATAGAGGTAGCCCGTGAGGCGGTAGTACCCGATCGCATGCAAGAAGGTGGACGCGCGACCGCGGTCGCCTACCTCTACTCCATGGTCGACCAGCCGTTCGATCTGCTCGTCGACCGACAGCCAGGGCTTCGTGTACTCCGCCATGTGCCTTTCCGGAAAGAAAATCAGCCCGCGCCTTACGGCAACGGGCTGATCATGATGTGACCAAGATACCACTTCGGACTTCGTACTCTTCGGTCCGATGCGGGTGATCCAGCCCCGGGCTGTGAATCGAGACCCGACTGTGGACAACAGCGCTTCCTGACCCGGAAAAGCCGATGAGGCGAGCACGCGGTGTCGGGTGCTGCGCCCACCCTGGGTGCCATGACGACGTGGACGCGGGCCCAGTTGGGTGCACTGGGAGAGCAACTGGCCGTTGAGCATCTGCAGAACCTGGGGTTGACCATCCTGGCGCGCAACTGGCGCTGCCGCTACGGCGAGCTCGATGTCGTGGCCGTCGAGAATGGCTCCGGCACAGTGGTTTTCGTCGAGGTCAAGACACGCACCGGGGACGGCTTCGGCGGCCTGGCCGAGGCGGTGCCACCGCAGAAGGTGCGACGGTTGCGCCGCCTGGCAGGGCTGTGGCTGGCCGGTCAGGACCGCCGGTATCCGGGTCTGCGCATCGACGTCATCGGGGTCCGGATCGGGCGGCGCCGCACCCCGGAGATCAACCATCTGCGGGGCGTGGCGTGATGGCGCTTGGACGGGCGTACTCGGTGGGCGTCACCGGATTGCAGGGCGAACTGGTGGAGATCGAGGCCGACATCACCTCCGGGCTGCCCGGCGTGCATCTGGTCGGTCTGCCCGACACGGCGGTGCAGGAGTCGCGCAACCGGGTCCGCTCGGCGGTGACCAACAGTGGCGGCGAGTGGCCGATGGCGCGACTGACCCTCGCGCTGTCGCCGGCGACGCTGCCGAAGATGGGCAGCGTCTACGACCTCGCCCTGGCTGCCTCGGTGTTATCGGCCAGCCAGAAGAAGTCGTGGCCGCACCTGGACAAGACGATCCTGCTCGGCGAGCTGGCCCTGGACGGCCGGGTGCGGCCGGTGCGCGGTGTGCTCCCGGCGGTGCTGGCGGCCCGCCGGGAGGGCTGGCCGGTGACGGTGGTGCCGATGGCGAACCTGGCGGAGGCCAGCCTGGTCGAGGGCATCGAGGTGCTCGGCGTCCGATCGCTGCGCCAATTGCAGGCCTGGTTGGCCGGCAAGGCGCGCCTGGCTGACCGGGTGGCAGTGGGAACCCCGGACGACGACGCCCTCGCGGATCTCGCCGAGGTGGTGGGGCAGACCCAGGCGCGCTACGCGGTGGAGGTCGCGGCCGCCGGCGGGCACAACCTGATGCTCACCGGGCCGCCGGGCATCGGGAAAACCATGCTGGCCCAGCGCCTTCCGGGACTGCTGCCGCCGCTGTCACCGGACGAGGCGCTGGAGGTCACGGCCATCCATTCGGTGGCCGGGCTGCTCTCGGAGGAGACCCCGCTGATCACCCGCCCGCCATTCGTGGCTCCCCATCACACCTCGAGCGTGGCGGCGCTGGTCGGCGGCGGTACGGGTCTTGCACGCCCGGGTGCGGTCAGCCAGGCCCACCGCGGGGTGTTGTTCCTCGACGAATGCGCGGAGATCGGGGTCAGCGTCATGGAGGCCCTGCGCACCCCGCTCGAGGAGGGGGAGATCCGGCTGGCGCGGCGCGACGGGGTGGCGCGGTACCCGGCCCGGTTTCAGTTGGTGCTGGCGGCGAACCTGTGCCCGTGCGCGCCCGCCGATCCGCAGGAGTGCCTCTGCCCCGGAGCGGTCAAGCGGCGCTATCTGGGCAAGCTGTCCGGGCCGCTGCTCGACCGCGTGGACCTGCGGGTTCAGATGCAGACGGCGCGCTCCGGCGCCCTCGGCGACGAGACCGGCGAGCCCACCGCCGCGGTGCGGGCACGGGTCGCCGCCGCGCGGGAGGCCGCGGCGCAACGCTGGCGCGTCCTGGGGGTGCGGACCAATGCCGAGGTGCCCGGACCGGTGCTGCGGCGCGGATTTCGGCCCGGCCGCGCCGCCATGGCCCCGGTGCGCACCGCGCTGGACCGCGGGTTGCTCAGCATCCGCGGGGTGGATCGCACACTGCGGGTCGCCTGGTCGCTGTGTGACCTGGCCGGCCGCACCTCGCCCAACCAGGAGGACATCACGGTGGCACTCGGGTTCCGGCAGCCGGGGTCGGTCCGATGACCGCCGACCAGCGACGTGCTTGGGCGTATCTGTCCCGGGTGGTGGAGCCACCGTGCCCCGCGCTGGACGCGCTGGTGGCCGAGCGCGGCCCGGTGGAGGCCGCCGCGCTGGTACGCCGTGGCGAGGTGTCCGACCAGCTGCGAGAGATGACCGCCGCGCGGCGCGAACTCGACTGCACCGCAGCCGATCTTGACCTGCTGGACCGCCGCGGCGGGCGGCTGATCACCGCCGACGACGACGAGTGGCCGCAGTTGGTGTTCACCGTCTTCGGTGCCGACGCGATGCGCAACCGACCGCGCGGCGGCGCTCCCCTGGTGTTGTGGGCGCTGGGCCCGGCCCGGCTCGACGACATCGCCTGGCGGTCGGCGGCGGTCGTCGGGACCCGCGCGGCCACCGCCTACGGTGAACACACCGCCGCCGACCTGGCCACCGGGCTGGTCGAACGCGACGTGGCGGTGGTCTCGGGCGGGGCCTACGGGATCGACGGCGCCGCCCACCGCGCCGCCCTGGCCGGGGCCGGCACCACCGTGGCGGTGCTGGCCGGCGGCATCGACGTGTTCTACCCGGCCGGGCATTCGGCGTTGCTGCACCGCATCGCGACCTCGGGGCTGCTGCTGACCGAGTACCCGCCGGGGGTGCGGCCGGCGCGGCATCGCTTCCTGACGCGTAATCGCCTGGTGGCGGCCATCTCCGGGACCACGGTGGTGGTGGAGGCCGGGCTGCGCAGCGGTGCGGCCAACACCGCCGCCTGGGCCGCCGCGATGGGCCGAGTGGTCTGCGCCGTGCCGGGCCCGGTGACCTCGGGCGCCTCGGCGGGCTGTCACCAGTTGCTGCGCCGCGGGGCAGAGTTGGTGACCCGGCCGCAGGAGATCGTCGAGATCGTCGGCCGAATGGGTGAACTCGCCGACGAGCAGGAGCACCCGGTGTCCCCGCTGGACGGGCTGGCCGAGGTCGAACGCACGGTGTTCGAGGCGCTGCCGGGCCGCGGTGGGGCCACCGTCGAACAGATCGCCGTGGCCGCGGCCCTGCCCGCCCAACAGATCCTGGCGCCGCTGACCACGCTGGAGATCGCGGGCCTGATCGAGCAGCGCGACGGGAGGTGGCGGATCGCGCGGCGGGCCGCCGGGTGAACGTCGTTCAGGTGCGCGCGGCGTAGGGCAGGTCCGTGCTGGTGTGCGGGTCCACGTCGACCGGGCGGCCGACGTAGGGAAAGGCGCGCTGCGCGCACGCCGGGCGGTCACAGACCTTGCAGCCGACTCCGATGGGAACCCGGGTTCGGCTGTCGGTCACGTCGATACCTGCCGAGTACACCAGCTTGTCCGCCTGCCCTAGTTCACAGCCCAGACCGATGGCGAACGATTTCCGTGGTCCCAGATAATGATTCGGCGACGCCTCGGTGGTTCGGGCGATCCATAGGTAGGAGCGTCCGTCGGGCATCTCCGCGACCTGGGTGATGAATTCGCCCGGGCGTCCGAACGCATGGTGCACGACCCACAGCGGACAGCTACCCCCGACGCGGGAGAAGTGAAACGCCGTCGCGGACTGCCGCTTCGAGATGTTGCCGGCCGCGTCGGCCCGCACGAAGATGAACGGCACGCCGCGGGCATCGGGGCGTTGCAGCGTCGAGAGCCGGTGGCAGATGGTCTCGAACCCGACTTCGAATTGCCGGGCGAGGCGGTCGATGTCGTAGCGCTGCGTCTCGGCGGCACGCAGGAACTGGCGGTAGGGCAGCAGCAGGGCGCCGGCGAAGTAGTTCGCCAGCCCGATCCGGGCCACCTCGCGGGCCTCGTGGGACAGGCGGTCGTCGCCGGCCAGGACCGCGTCGAACAACTCGCCGTGGTCCAGCAACGCCAACTGGGTCGCCAGTTGAAATGCGCGTTGGCCCGGCCGCAGCCAGCGGGCGATGTGCAACGTCCTGGCGGCCGAGTGATAGCGCCGCTTGGCGTGGACGCCCAGAGCGTCGCCGTCGTCGAGGATCACCGTGATGCCGTGCTGTTCGGCGAGCACGGCGATCAGCTGGGTGTCGAGTTCGCCGATGCGCAGGCCGTTGTCGTCGAACACCTGCTCTGCCGCCCGGTCGATGGCGTCGAGGTAGTTCTTCCGGTCGTAGAAGAAGTCGCGCACCTCCTCGAACGGCATCGGTTGGGCGAGTGCATCATTGGTGTCGGTGGTGGCCCGTCCGCGCAGCGCCTCGACCTCGGCGGTGGTCGCGGCCAGCCGCCGATGCAGCGCCACGATGGCGTCACCGACCTCGGGCATGCGGGCGGCCAACTCCTCGATCTGCGGGGCGGTGGCCGGACTTTCGGCCAAGCTCTCGCGCAGATCCGCGATCAACCGGGCATCATTGTCGGCGGCGAAGTAGTGGCTGGGTAGTGCGAAACGGTCGGTCAGCGCGAGGAGGACCGAGACGGTGATCGGGCGCTGATCGTTCTCGAGTTGGTTGACGTAGCTGGTGGACAACCCCACGGCCCGCGCCAGCCCGACCTGCGTCAGGCCGTGTTCCTCCCGCAGGCGGCGCAACCGTGCGCCCACGAAGGTTCGAGCCATGCAGCCACCCTAGCGGGCCGCCGTTACGCAAGGTTCGCAAAAGTGCCGATCTCAGGACACAAAAATACGCATTTACAGGGGCTTTTGCCGCTCGTGGCGGCTGCGTACGGTGCGGATTATGCAGATTCACGAGGTACGTACCCGACGCAGTGCCGAGGACTTCCCCCGCACCGAACACCTGGCTTGGAAGATCGCCGAGGTGGCCGCCGACCCGGTCGCCGTCCCGGCGGACACGCAGGAGATGGTGCTCAACCGCATCATCGACAATGCGGCCGTCTCCGCGGCCTCGGTGACCCGGGGACCGGTCACCGTCGCGCGGGTGCAGGCCCAGGCGCATCGGGCCAAGTACGGGGCCGGGGTCTTCGGCATCCCGGGCACCTATTCGCCCGAATGGGCGGCCTGGGCCAACGGCGTGGCGGTGCGTGAACTGGACTTCCACGACACCTTCCTGGCCGCCGACTACTCCCACCCCGGCGACAACATCCCACCGTTGGTCGCGGTCGCGCAGCAACTCGACGTCCGCGGATCCGATCTGATCCGCGGCCTGGCGACCGCCTACGAAATCCAGATCAATCTGGTTCGGGGAATCTGCCTGCACGAGCACAAGATCGATCACGTCGCGCACCTCGGTGCGGCGTCCGCGGCCGGCATCGGCACCATGCTGCGTCTCAACCCGGCCACCATCTACGACGCCATCGGACAGGCGTTGCACCTGACGACGGCCACCCGGCAGTCCCGAAAGGGACTGATCTCCAGCTGGAAGGCGTATGCGCCGGCGTACGCGGGCAAGGTGGCCATCGAGGCGGTGGACCGCGCGATGCGCGGCGAGGGCTCACCCGCCCCGATCTGGGAGGGCGAGGACGGCGTCATCGCCTGGCTGCTGTCCGGTCCGGAACACACTTACCGGGTGCCGCTGCCGGGACCGGGGGAGCCGAAGCGGGCCATCCTGGACAGCTACACCAAGGAACATTCGGCCGAGTACCAGAGTCAGGCGCCCATCGACCTGGCCCGGCGCATGCGCGAGCGGATCGGCGACCTGGAGCAGATCGCCAGCATCACCCTGCACACCAGCCATCACACCCACGTGGTGATCGGCACCGGCTCCAACGACCCGCAGAAGTTCGATCCCGATGCTTCCCGCGAGACCCTGGACCACTCCGTGATGTACATCTTCGCCGTCGCGCTGCAGGACGGCACCTGGCATCACGAGCGGTCCTACGCCCCCGAACGGGCACATCGGCCCGACACCATCGCCCTGTGGCGCAAGATCTCCACGGTCGAGGATCCGGAGTGGACGCGCCGCTACCACAGCAGCGACCCCGCCGAGAAGGCCTTCGGTGCGCGCGCGGAGATCACCCTCGCGAGCGGCGAGGTGATCGTCGACGAACTTGCCGTCGCCGATGCGCACCCGCTGGGAGCCCGACCGTTTGCCCGCGAGCAGTACGTCGCCAAGTTCACCGAACTGGCCGAGGGCGTCGTGGAACCCGAAGAGCAACGCCGTTTCCTCTCGGTCGTCGACAGCGTGCCCGATTTGAAGCCCGGCGGCCTCGACGAGCTCAACATCCGGGTGAACTCGCGGGTGCTGGACAAGGCGCCGACCGTCGGCTCGGGGATCTTCCGATGACCGGTCTGCTCGGCGCCGCGGCCGCCCCGGCCGACAAGCGCTGGCGGTTCCGGCAGGCACTGGAATCCGGGCGGCTGCAACGGTTCCCGGGCGCCTTCTCGCCGCTGGTGGCCAAGCTGATCGCCGAGATCGGCTTCGACGGGGTTTACGTCTCCGGGGCGGTGCTCTCCGCCGATCTCGGCCTGCCCGACATCGGCTTGACCACACTGACCGAGGTGGCGGCGCGCGGGGCGCAGATCGCTGGGGTCACCAACCTGCCGACGTTCATCGATGCCGACACCGGCTTCGGGGAACCGATGAGCGCAGCGCGCACCGTCACGGTGCTCGAAGACGCCGGCCTGGCCGGCTGCCACCTCGAGGATCAGGTCAACCCCAAGCGGTGCGGTCATCTCGACGGTAAGGCGGTCGTGGAGACCGCCGAGATGGCCCAACGGCTTCGCGCCGCGGTCTCCGCGCGGCGCGACCCGAACTTCATCATGTGCGCGCGCACCGACGCCGCCGGAATCGAAGGCATCGGGTCGGCCATCGACCGGGCCAAGGCCTACGCGGACGCCGGGGCGGATCTCATCTTCACCGAGGCGCTGCGCACGCCGGCGGAGTTCGAGCAGTTCCGTGCCGCCGTCGACACACCGCTGCTGGCCAACATGACGGAGTTCGGCAAATCCGAACTGCTCACCGCGAACCAGCTGACCGACCTCGGGTACAACGTGGTCATCTACCCCGTGACCACCCTGCGTCTGGCCATGTACGCCGTCGAGCAGGGCCTGCGCGAGATCGACTCGGCGGGAACGCAATCCGGGCTGCTCGACACGATGCAGCATCGCAGCCGACTCTACGAGTTGCTGCGATACGGCGATTACAACCAGTTCGATACCGACATCTTCAATTTCACGCTGCAAGGAGGCTCGCGATGATCCACAAGGGTTTGGCGGGTGTGGTGGTCGACACGACGGCCATCTCCAAGGTGGTACCGGAAACCAACTCCCTGACCTACCGCGGCTACCCCGTGCAGGATCTGGCGGCGCGGTGCAGTTTCGAACAGGTCGCCTACCTGCTCTGGTATGGCGAGTTGCCCACCGAACAACAACTGGAACTGTTCTGCCAACGCGAACGTGCCGCCCGGCGGATCGACCGCTCGATGCAGTCGCTGCTGGCCAAACTGCCCGACAACTGCCACCCGATGGACGTGGTGCGCACCGCGATCAGCTATCTGGGTGCCGAGGACCCGGACGAAGATGACAACAGCGCGTCGGCCAACATGGCGAAGTCACTGCGCATGTTCGCGGTTCTGCCCACCATCGTCGCCGCCGATATGCGCCGTCGTCGAGGGTTGGATCCGATTGCCCCGCACAGCCAACTCGGTTACGCCGAGAACTTTATGCACATGTGCTTCGGCGAGATGGCAGCGCCGGCGGTGGTCGAGGCCTTCGAACAGTCCATGGTGCTCTACGCCGAACACAGCTTCAACGCCTCCACCTTTGCCGCCCGAGTGGTGACCTCCACCCAATCGGACATCTACAGCGCGGTCACCGCGGCCATCGGCGCGCTCAAGGGGTCCCTGCACGGGGGCGCGAACGAGGCCGTCATGCACGACATGCTCGAGATCGGGACGCCGGAACGCGCGTCGGAATGGTTGCACGGCAAGCTGTCCCGCAAGGAGAAGGTGATGGGCTTCGGGCATCGAGTGTACAAGAACGGCGACTCCCGCGTGCCGACGATGAAGACTGCGTTGATCCGCATCGCCGCCGTGCGAAACGGACAGAACTGGCTGGACATCTACAACGCGCTGGAAGGCGCGATGGCTGCGACCACCGGCATCAAACCGAATCTGGACTTCCCGACCGGACCGGCCTACTACCTGATGGGCTTCGACATCCCCAGCTTCACGCCGCTGTTCGTGATGAGTCGGATCACCGGGTGGACGGCCCACATCATGGAGCAGGCCGCCTCCAACGCGCTGATCCGGCCGCTGAGCGAGTATTCGGGTCAGCCGCAACGCGTGCTCGCCTGAGCCAGGCGGAAAGGACACCAGCGTGTTTTTCGCACCGGGTTTCCCGCTCGGTGTCCGCGTCGAAACTGCCTGCTCGCCGCGGACAAACCAGTTGTGTGGCCGAGGATGTCCCGCTGCGCTCGTATAGAGTCGCGGACAGCAGAGTGCTGTGAGAAGACGATTTGCGGGAGGCGCTGTGGCTGGTCGGCCGTTGCATTCATTCGAGGTGGTCCGGACCGAACAGCTGACGCCGCACATGGTGCGAGTCGTGCTGGGCGGCAAGGGGTTCGACACCTTCACCGTCGGTGAGTTCACCGACTCCTACGTCAAGATCGCCTTCGTGCCCGCCGGGGTCGACGTCGATGCGTTGCCGCGACCGCTGACGATGGACAGCTTCTCGGAGCTGCCCACCAACCTGCAGCCCACGTTGCGTACCTACACCGTGCGCAAGGCCGACCCGGCCGCGCGCGAGCTCACCATCGACTTCGTCGTGCACGGCGACCACGGCGTGGCGGGGCCCTGGGCGGCCACCGCGCAACCCGGGGAACCGGTCTACCTGTCGGGCCCCGGCGGGGCGTACGCCCCGGACCCGGCGGCGGACTGGCACCTGCTGGCCGGCGACGAGGCCGCCCTGCCGGCGATCAGCGCGGCCCTCGAGGCGCTGCCCGCCGACGCCGTGGGCTACGCGTTCATCGAGGTCGCCGAACACGCCGACGAACTGGAACTCACCGCCCCCGAGGGCGTCACGGTGCGCTGGGTGTACCGCGGCGGCCGGGCCGACCTGGTGTCCGACGAGCAGGCCGGCGACAACGCCCCGCTGATCGACGTGGTCAAGGGCGCGCCGTGGCTGCCCGGACAGGTGCAGGTGTTCATCCACGGCGAGGCGCAGGCCGTCATGCAGAACCTGCGGGCCTACATCCGCAAGGAACGGGAGGTCCCGGCCAAGTGGGCGTCGTCGATCTCCGGCTATTGGCGCCGCGGCCGCACCGAGGAGACCTTCCGGCAGTGGAAACGCGAACTCGCCGCGGCCGAAGAGGCCTGATCCGCCGAGAATCTGTCACGGTAGGTAGATGTCCATTGGCCCCGGGATAGGCGTCGAGACGGTCCTGGCCGAGTTCGCCGAATACCTCGCGCTGGAGAAGGGCCGCTCGGAGCACACCCGGCGGGCCTATCTGGGCGATCTGCGCTCGCTGTTCGACTTCCTCGGCGGCGAGGCCGATCTCTCCGGGTTGACGCTGCCGGTGTTGCGGTCCTGGCTCGCCGCGCAGGCCGCGGCGGGCGCGGCTCGCACCACGCTGGGGCGGCGCACCTCGGCGATCAAGGCGTTCACGGCCTGGGCGACCCGCCGCGGGCTGCTGGCCACCGATCCCGCGGCGCGGCTGCAGGTGCCCAAGGCGCGCCGGACGCTGCCCGCGGTACTGCGCCAGGATCAGGCCATCGACGCCATGGCGGCCGCGAGGTCCGGTGCGGCCCAGGGTGATCCGCTGGCACTGCGCGATCGCCTGATCGTGGAGATGTTGTACGCCACCGGGATCCGGGTCAGCGAGCTGTGCGGGCTCGATGTCGACGACGTCGACGTGGATCGGCGGCTGGTCCGGGTGCTGGGCAAGGGCAACAAACAGCGCAGCGCGCCGTTCGGCGCACCGGCCGAGGAGGCGGTGCGGTCCTGGCTGACCGACGGGCGCCCGCAGCTCGCCACCGGTGAGTCGGGGCCCGCGCTGCTGCTCGGGGCGCGCGGTCGTCGCATCGATCCCCGCCAGGTGCGCACCGTCGTTCACGACACCGTGGGCGCGGTCCCCGGGGCCCCCGACATGGGCCCGCACGGGCTGCGGCACAGCGCCGCGACGCATCTGCTCGAGGGCGGCGCCGACCTGCGCATCGTGCAGGAACTGCTGGGCCACTCGTCGTTGGCGACGACACAGCTCTACACCCACGTCAGCGTGGCCCGGCTGCGCGCCGTGCACGATCAGGCGCACCCGCGGGCCTGACTCAACCGGCCAGCGGCTTGAGCCGCATCCGCGTGCCGACCAGCAGTCCCCGCGGGTCCACATAGTCCGCGGCCGAGGCCGGTCCCCACATGGCGCCCCAGTGCAGGCAGGCCGACGCCGAACAGCCGGGATGTCCCGGCGCCAGCGTGCCGATGACGCTCGCGCCGTCGACCCGCTGACCGGCCCGCACGGCCGCGCGCACCGGTTCGTAGCTGGTCCGCAGCCCACCCGGATGGGCCAGCGAGATCACCGGGCGGCCCGCCAGCAGCCCGGCGAAGACCACCCGGGCCGGTCCCGCGGCGTGCACCGGTTGACCCGCCACCCCGACCAGGTCGACGCCGCGGTGCCCGCGCTGCCAGTTCGGGTCGGGCGCGTCGAAACCGCGCAGCACCGCCGGCGCCGGCCGCAACGGCCAGGTCAACCGCGGCCAGTCCGCCCGCGCGGGCGCGCCGGCGCCCACGACCGTGAGGATCGCCGCCAGTACCCCGGCCCCCGCCGCCCGCCACCGCATCCGTGCAGTTCAGCCGGGCCGGCCGCGATCCCGCCAGTGCCGCGGGCCCCGGTTGTGGACCGCGATGGCGCTGTGG
>Ga0265293_10006050_pt1 | contig 19667 bp, 16 predicted proteins | sample Munlanlewell138R_FD_192505 | JGI IMG/M metagenome (GOLD analysis project Ga0265293, IMG submission 192505) | Leachate microbial communities from a municipal landfill in Southern Ontario, Canada - Leachate well 138R | ecosystem: Engineered > Solid waste > Landfill > Unclassified | place: Canada... | reverse complement strand
ACAGAGGTTTTTTATTTTAAATTTCCCCAACTTTTTCTCTGCGTCTCCGCGGTTAGTTCTATTTTTCACCAGAGAGGCACGCAGATACAGAAGTTTTTTATTGCTCTTTGCGCCCTGCGCCCTTCGCCCTTCGCCCTGCATTTCTTTTCACCACAAAGGCACAGAGGTTTTTTATTTTAAATTTCCCCAGCTTTTTCTCTGCGTCTCCGCGGTTAGTTCTATTTTTCACCAGAGAGGCACGCAGATACAGAAGTTTTTTATTGCTCTTTGCGCCCTGCGCCCTTCGCCCTGCGCCCTGCATTTCTTTTCACCGCAGGTATCGAATCCCCTCGCCTCCTTCATTCATCAGCAAATCCAGGATGCTCAGCCCGCCGATGAATCCATGCTTCTCCGAAAAGACCTGATGGTACTTTTTGAAACGATCGGCAGGTGGCGGCCGCTTGGGCGTAAAGGCAGTGCGAAGATCTTCCACGTCGGCCGGCTGTTTTTCGTAATGATCTGTAAATCGCATGGTTATTTCAATACCCATAAGCGATAGCACGGCGCTAAGCATGTGGTGGTTGAAGTCGATCAGATGAGGAATGTCTTTTTTATAAGCTTCCAGCAGCTCGTCCTGATAGTAAAGAAAAAAAGGAGAGTTGGCATACGCGGCGCGGATGGCGCGCCAGTGCAGCAACTGCCAGTTGGTTTGGGTGTCAGTTAATATCTCTTGCGTTGTGGTTCGGTTGCCGCGGGGTTTGTGTACCGGAATGATGAGCGGCAGCCGCCCGTTGGCCGTTGCTATCTCGCAGCGGTTGCGGTAGGTTTGCCGGGGGTAAGTTTCGTGTCGTTCTATAATTACCTTGTCTGCCGCCAGCATGGCAGCCACATAATGTAGCGGTGGCAGATAGGCTGTCGAAAGCAGGAGAGGTTTTGTAATTTCCATGAAAATGGCTTGCTAATTAAAACGCTGCGAAAGTAGCAAGTTTGAGGCAAAAAAAAAGAGTGCAGCATCATCTGCCGCACTCTTTTGTACCGTTTCAAATAAAGGAGGATTACTTTTTCTCTACGGTAGCTTCTTGCTTGTTTTTGAGCAGCACTTCTTCGATCACCTGCTTCATAGTTTCTTTGGGCAGGGCGCCTTGTGCCATCTGCGGCTGCTCGTCCATGGGGCAAAACAGCAGCGAGGGGATGCTGCGGATACCAAAAGCTGCCGAGAGTTCCTGCTGAGCTTCTGTATCAACTTTATAGATGTTTACTTTTCCTTCGTACTCTTTCGAAAGCTCTTCCAGGATGGGCGCCACCATTTTGCAGGGCTGGCACCAGTCGGCGTAGAAGTCGATGAGGCAAGGCAGCTCGCCTTCATATTTCCACTCTTTGTTTTTTTCAAAATCGAATACTTTCTTCAGAAATGTTTCTTTGGTCAAATGTTCCATTGTTATAGGCTTTTTTATGATTATTAAAAATTAGATTTCCCGGGGTTAGTTTTTCAGCAGCTCTTGCTGAATGATGCGTTCGAAAGCTGCTTTATCTTTGTAGCCGCGGTCCATGCGTGGCTGTCCCTGGGCAGGGATGTAGAGAAATGCGGGTATGCTGCTGATTTGAAAAACGGCTGCCAGCTCTTTTTCTACCTGTGTGTCTATTTTATAAACTTTCAGTTTGCCCTGGTAATCCTGTGCTATCTCTTCGAGCACCGGCGCTACCATTTTGCAGGGCTTGCACCAGTCGGCGTAAAAATCGATGATGGCCGGTTCACTGCCTTCGTAAATCCACTCCTGCGGGTTTTTCTCGTAATTCCAAATTTTCGATTTAAAAGTTTCTACAGTAAGGAATTCCGGCGAACTACTTGTTTTTGTGTCACCACTCACATTGGCGGTGCTTTCGGCCATTGCAGTTTGTTTTTCGTCGCCGCTGGTGTTGTTGCAGGCTGTGCTGCTAAAGGCTATCAGCAGGCTAATGATGGTTATCATTGTTGTTTTTCTCATATTTTATCGATGTTTTTGTTGATGAATAAAATGATCAATCGGCTGCAAAACTATAATTATTTTAATTATTAAATCGTTTCAGTATCACTTTTAAGTATTTTTGCAATAATCTTGCTAAAGCCAATTTTTTTGTTTTAATAAGTCATATTGACAGCAATTTTTATAAAATGATATTTTCAAAATGAAGCACCTGATTGATCAACTCAAGCCTGTAGAGTTTGAAACAGCTTTTGCCAGCAATGAGCAATGTCTGGAATTTTTGGCAGCCGAGAAGTGGAAAGATGGTTTTGTGTGTCGCAAATGCGGCAACACCAATTATTGTAAAGGCAAAACGCCCTTTTCGTGTCGCTGCACGCGTTGCAAGCACGACGAGTCGGCGACGGCGCACACCATTTTTCACCGCTGCAAAATAGAACTCACCGAAGCTTTTGCCATTGCATATCATGTTTGCAGCAACCCCGACATCTCGTCGTATGAGCTGGCACGGCGTCTGGAAAAGCGCCAGATGACCTGTTGGAAATTCAAAAAAGTTATCACCGACTGCATCAGCCGCAATGGCAGCCTGCAGTTTGTCCCGCCCGTCGAATAGCGGCAGTCCACAAAAAACGAAAAACGAACACCGAACAACACTCGCCCTGAGCTTGTCGAAGGGAACAAAAAAATAATTCGACACGCTTCAGGCGAAAAATTCTACTTTTGTCCAAATTTTAAAAATTAAAAAAATAAAACGTCATGAGTGTTTTGGTTGACAAAAATTCGAGGGTAGTCGTGCAAGGGTTTACCGGCAGCGAAGGAACTTTTCACGCACAGCAAATGATCGAGTACGGTACGCAGGTAGTTGGAGGCGTTACGCCTGGCAAAGGTGGGCAGACGCATCTCGACCGTCCGGTTTTCAATACGGTGCGCGAGGCTGTGGAGCAGCAGGGCGCCAATGTGTCGGTGATTTTTGTGCCGCCGGCTTTTGCCGCCGATGCCATAATGGAAGCTGCTGATGCGGGCATCGGAGTAATTATTTGTATCACCGAAGGCATCCCCACCAAAGACATGATGATGGTGATGGAGTTTTTGAAAGATAAAAAATCACGACTTGTCGGCCCCAATTGTCCGGGCGTAATTACACCCGGCGAAGCCAAAGTAGGCATCATGCCTGGTTTTATTCACGAACCCGGTCGCGTGGGCGTGGTCTCCCGTTCGGGAACGCTTACCTACGAAGCCGTCAATCAGCTTACCAAGGCCGGCTTGGGGCAAACTACTGCCATAGGCATTGGCGGCGACCCGATAATTGGAACCACTACGCGCGACGCCATCGAGCTTTTTATGCATGACCCCAAAACCGACGGTATCGTGATGATTGGTGAAATTGGCGGAACCATGGAGGCCGATGCCGCTGAATACGTAAAAGCCAACAGCCATAAACCGGTGGTGGGATTTATTGCCGGCGCCACAGCCCCCAAAGGCCGAACCATGGGCCATGCCGGCGCCATAATCGGTGGAAAAGATGATACCGCCGAAGCCAAGAAAAAAATTATGCGCGAATGTGGCATCCACGTGGTAGACTCACCCGCCGATATCGGCAAGAAAATGGCCGAACTGCTCAAAGATTAATACATAATATCTCTGATCCACGAAACGGTTGGCTGTTGCAAGTCAGCCGTTTTTTGTTGCAAAGCGGATTTACTTACTTTTGCACCTCTTTTTTTTAACTATCAATTAAAGCACAATGCAGATTCCTTCAAAATACGATCCTTCGCTTACCGAAAACAAGTGGTATCAATGCTGGATGGAGAAAGGTTTTTTCAGATCAGAACCCGATGAGCGGGAGCCTTATTGTATCGTTATTCCGCCACCCAACGTTACCGGCGTGCTGCACATGGGGCACATCCTCAACAACACCTTGCAGGATGTGCTGGTACGGCGCGCCCGCATGCAGGGCAAAAATGCCTTGTGGCTGCCCGGCACCGATCACGCTTCTATTGCCACCGAAGCCAAAGTGGTGGCGCATCTTAAGGAGAAAGGAATCGACAAAAAAAACCTGAGCCGCAGCGAGTTTCTCCAGCATGCCTGGGAATGGAAAGAAAAACATGGCGGCATCATCCTCGAGCAACTCAAAAAACTTGGTGCTTCCTGCGACTGGGAACGCACCCGCTTCACCATGGACGAGAGTATGTACGAATCGGTGATTGATGTTTTTATCGATTTGTATAACAAAGGATTGATTTATCGTGGCGTGCGTATGGTAAACTGGGATCCCGCCGCCCTCACAGCACTCTCCGACGAGGAGGTGGTGTATCAGGAAGAAAACTCCAAACTTTATTACGTAAGATATCGCGTCGAAAATGAAGACGACCAGTGGGTGACCATTGCTACCACACGCCCTGAAACGATTTTGGGCGATACGGCTGTTTGTGTAAATCCCAACGACAAAAGGTTTATAAGCCTGGCCGGAAAACGTGTCCTGGTGCCGCTGGTCAACCGTCCGGTGCCCATCATTCAGGATGAGTATGTCGATATGGAATTTGGAACCGGCTGCCTTAAGATTACCCCGGCGCACGACATTAACGATTATGAAATCGGAATCCGCCACAAGCTCGACACCATCGACATCTTCAACGACAACGGCACCCTTAACGAAGCTGCGCAACTCTATGTTGGCGAAGACCGCGACGTGGTGCGCCGCAAGATTGTAAAAGACCTCGACGCTGCCGGCAATCTGGTGAAGGTAGAAGATTATCAGAACAAGGTTGGCTATTCCGAACGCACGCATGTGGCCATCGAACCCAAGCTTTCGCTGCAATGGTTCCTGAAAATGGCGGAGCTGGCTCAACCCGCGCTTGAGGTAGTGATGGCTGACACCATTGCTTTTCATCCCAAAAAATTTAAAAATACCTATCGCCACTGGATGGAAAATGTGCGCGACTGGTGTATTTCGCGGCAACTGTGGTGGGGGCAGCGCATCCCCGTTTATTATCTGCCCAACCGCGAAATGGTGGTAGCAAAATCGGCGGAGAAAGCATTGCAAAAGGCGCAGGCGCAATATCCCGAACTCGAAAATCTTGCCATCGAAGACGTTAAGCAAGACGAAGATGTGCTCGACACCTGGTTTTCGTCGTGGCTGTGGCCAATATCCGTTTTCGACGGAATCCGCCATCCCGACAACCCCGACATTAAATATTATTATCCCACCAACGATCTGGTTACGGCACCTGAAATTTTGTTTTTCTGGGTGGCACGCATGATCATGGCTGGACTGGAGTACCGCGGTGAGATACCTTTTAAGAATGTTTACCTTACGGGAATTGTGCGCGACAAGCAAGGACGCAAGATGTCCAAGTCCTTGGGCAATTCACCCGATCCGGTGGAGATGATGAAACAATATGGCGCCGACGGAACACGTGTGGGCATGCTGTTTACTTCGCCGGCAGGCAATGATCTGCCTTTCGATGTGTCGCTTTGCGAGCAGGGGCGCAATTTTAGCAATAAGATATGGAATGCACTGCGTTTGGTAAAAGGGTGGGAAATCGACAGCAATTTGCCACAGCCTGAAAACAGCGCCATTGCTGCCGATTGGTTCGGGGCACAATTTAATGATGCACTCAAAACCATCGATGAGCATTATGCCAAATACCGCATTTCGGATGCCTTGATGGCTACCTACAAACTTATTTGGGACGACTTCTGCTCGTGGTACCTCGAGATGATCAAGCCGGCTTATCAGCAACCTGTCGATGCTGCTACTTATGAGCAAACCATAAAAATCTTTGAGAATCTGATGAAGGTGCTGCATCCGTTTATGCCATTTCTTACCGAAGAGGTGTGGCACCTGTTGGCCGATCGTGCCGAAAACGACTGCATCATCATAGCTCCCTGGCCGGAGCGCAAGCGCATTCATCACAAAATCCTCGACCAATTCGATTTTGCCAAAGAGGTGGTGAATGCTGCCCGAAATGTACGGGCTGCCCGCAACATCCCACAAAAAGAAGCGCTGGATTTTTATATTAAAAAAAATCTCGACCAGCAGCCCGACACTACCTTTGATGGATTGATAGCCAAGCTATGCAATCTGCGAAAGCTCGAATATGTGGATGAAAAAGTTGATAATGCGCTATCGTTTGTGGTGCGTTCTACCGAATTTTATATCCCGCTCACCGAAACTGTGGATGTGGAAGCCGAGATTAAGAAATTGCACGATGAGCTTGTGTACACGCAAGGCTTTCACAATTCGGTGATGAAAAAGCTTTCCAACGAGCGCTTCGTGAATAATGCACCAGAGGCGGTGGTTGCCAGCGAACGCAAGAAGCTCTCGGACGCCGAGAATAAGATAAAGGTAATCACCGATCAGATAGCTGCGCTACAGGGATAAGTTGAAAATCCCAAGTTCCAATAAAGCAACCGCCAGCAGGCGGTGTAAACAATTCCAAAGGCTCTGATATAAAATTTTGCAGCAGGCTTTTCTGGCTATTCCGAAAAGACGTACTGCAGCATATTGGCACCCATTTTTAAAGCTTTCAGCCGGGTTTCTTCTGAGTCTTTGTGTACTTCGTAGTCTTCCCAGCCGTTGCCAAGATCGGTTTCGTAGGTATAATAACAAACCAGGCGTCCTTCCCATATCAGCCCAAATCCCTGCGATGGTTTGCCATCATGCTCATGGATTTTGGGTGGTCCGCTGGTGAAATTAAATTTTTGGTGATAAATAGGATGGTCAAAAGGCAGTTCCACGAAATCAAGCTCCGGAAAAACCTTTTTCATCTGCGGACGAATGAATTTATCCAGGCCATAATTATCGTCGATATGCAGAAAGCCTCCAGCCATCAGATACTCCCTGAGGTTGTTAGCTTCCTGTGTGGAGAATACTACGTTGCCGTGTCCGGTGAGATGAACAAAGGGATAGTTGAAGATGTCGGTGCTGCCTACCTCCACCGTTGCCGGCTCACTGTTGATGGTGGTACGCAATTGCTTGTTGGCAAAAGCTATCAGGTTGGGCAGGGAGGTAGGATTGGCATACCAATCGCCGCCACCTTTATATTTTAACAATGCTATCTGCACGCCGCCTTTGGGTGTGGCGGCAGTGAGCAACATCGCAGCAAGAATGGATAAGACAACTATTTTTTTCATAACAATGAAATTATCTGTTTTTCAACGCCAATGTATGACACGCCACCAACGCTGCTGTTTCCGTTCTCAAACGGTTTTCGCCCAAACTTATTGGTTCAAATCCCCGACGCTGTGCCATTGTGATTTCTTCGCTGCTAAAATCGCCCTCCGGACCAATCAGCACCACCACCTCCCTGCCCGGTTCGGCAGCATCGAATAACGGCGTGTGGGGTTGATCGCTCACGTAGGCAATCAGTTTTTGGGTGGTCTCCTGTTGTTGTCCGATGAAGCTATCGAAAGCGGTAAGCTCTTCGAGCACCGGCAGCCAGGTTTGTTGCGATTGTTTAATGGCGGCTACCAGAATTTTGTGCAGGCGTTCGGAGTTAATCCTGACCCGCTCCGAATGCTGACACTGCAATGGCGTGATGATGCCGATGCCAATCTCCGTAGCCTTTTCGAGAAACCATTCAAATCGTGCCATGTTTTTGGTGGGCGCTACCGCTACGTGGCGATGTCGATGGGGAGGCGGTGGAACAAACTCTTTTTCGACAACTTCAAAGCGGCACTCCCGAATATTATTGTCGAGTAGCCTGCACATATAGCGGTGCCCGATACCATCGGTAAAAACCACGCGATCGTCAGGTACCAACCTTAGCACACGGCTGATGTGCCGCGACTCCTCAGTGTCGGTAATAAATTGATCGCCATCGATCGCTGTCGAAAAAAACCAATGCATCTCTTTTTTATTAATATGAGAATAAAAAAACCTGCTCCGGTTACAGAGCAGGTTTTTTGATAAACTTTATGATAATTATTCGAGAATAACTTTCTGAACGCGTGTAGATTCTTCGTTGACAAGCTGCACAAAGTAGATTCCTTTGGGCTGTGTCGAAAGATTGATGGTAGTATTTCCGGCAATTACACTCCTGTAAACAATCTGACCTTTCACGTTGGTGATGGTGAGGGTAGCATCCTTGTCGAGGCCTTTTATCGTCAACTGGCCGGAGGTCGGGTTGGGATAAATGGATACTGATTCCAAAGTCTTTTCACCAATAGCCACCGGGCTAAGTTTCATACTGTTGATCATCGACATGCCTTCTTCGGCAAACAATCCGTTGTAGTTAGGCATAGTAGTGTTGTAGGTAACCGAAGCAACAAACTCCTGCTCAGTAGAAGGCCTGTACAGGCGATAGCTCATCAGCTCGTTAGCAAGCAGTCCGTTCACTATATCGGGGGTCAGATCCACTTCGTCGCCAAAAGCTATCAGCAGCAGGTTGTTATCCTGGCTGGCAACTTCTGAGAAACCAACGCAAACGCCTTCAGTATTGAAAACGCCAATCTGATCGCCGATCTCAAGAGACTCAAGCACTGTATTCTCTATAGAGATAAAATGAGGAATACTGGTGTTTTCCACCTCGTTCCAGGCAAGGTTTTCACCTTTGTACGGTTTTGTTGCACCTGACGATTTTGCTGATTTTGAAAAAGATGGATATGTATAGCTGTCGGCATTATACATATTGAGTAGGTAAGCCTCATCGGGCTTCAGGTTGAGAAGTGTGAAAATGGCACCATCAGGCCAGTACAAATCACCTGAGTGGATATTGTATGCGAACAACAGATTTGCACCAACGGCTGTAGCGAAATCGGAGGTAGCTACTTCGTAAGGAACTCTTACCGGGAGGTAACTGGAACCTTTGGGGATGTTTACAGTTTTGTCGGCAGTTTCGGTACCCGTAACGATACAGCTATCAGTAACAATCATTTTTGATTTATATCCTATGAGCGGCGTAATGTCGCCAATGGTATTGATATTTTGGGGAACCCACCAGATACCGAGTGGCGGCTGCTGACGCAAGGTGATGATCATGTTGTCAGAAAGACCTGCTAATACATCCTCGATAGCTGCGCTGGGCGCTGGCTCCATGTAGATGGAGAATCCACTCCAATCATCCTGGATGGTCAGACATTGTACCTGGGTAATTTCGATGTTGATATTGCCAAACTCACCATTTTCGCCACCAACGGCAATGTAATAGGTGCCGGCGCTCAGGTTGCAGAAACCTGCTGCTGCTGCATCATTGTTACAGCCATCCTCGGCGTAATCGATAGCTCCGTCAGGAATCACGGCAGGGAAGATGGGTGCATTGTCACAATCGTCATACAAGGCAATAAAAGTATCGAAATCAGAACCGCAGGTTGACACGAAAATATCCATGTCGGTAGGAAGGTTGACGGAGAACCATTGCAATTGTCCTTCAACGAAAGTTTCTGCATCCAAAGCGGCATCGTTGGGGTAGCCATAATCAATTGCATCAAAACATCCGCTTACAACTTCCACGCACACTGTGTCAGAAGGGGCTGATTCTGTCCCGTCGGGCATAATCTGGGTTACATAGTAGCACCAGTTGCCATCATGGATTACGTCATACATCTTTGTTTCAGGGGTGCCTTTGAGCAACCAGATAAATTCGTATCCGGGAACTCCGTTATCGAGCATACGATAAACATTGAAGGTAGGAACATAGTCGCCGCCATCTTCATAAATGGTAACGTAGCCATCAAAGCTGGAAGGTTCACCGGTAAGGCTGTCACCCGAGAAATAATACCCGGCAACCTGAGGGCCGGCAATGGCACCAGTGGTAACATTTATTGAGAAATCGATAAAATGCATTGGAACACCATCTTTCCAGAAGGGCTCAGCTCCAGTTTGCCAATAGACCTTTTGTCCATCAATGGTTGCCGGTAGTGTACTTCCATCAGCTAATGGAAAGTCAGTAGCGGAGACGCTGGTGAATCCTGCAGGCAGTTCAATTTCGAAATAGGCTCCCCAATCCTGATATCCGGCTGGGTTTTCGGGAGCATAGGCAGTGAGCGTAAAATCAAGATCCATGGTGGTGGAGGGAAGGTAGTTGTTGTTGCTTTCTACTTCGCCCATTACGATATCGGTGCCTTTCTCATTTTTCTTGGCAGTTGCTGTCCATTCCAGCTCTGCAAATCCATAACCTGTTGCCGAAGCAGCGGTGAGGGTGGGTCGCTTGTCGTTTAGTTCAAAATTCTGTGTGGTGGTGTTGCCATCCGTAACAACAACTCCGGTTGCGGTGGATGTGGAATAACCAACAGCAAATCCGCTTGCAGTAACGTCATAAGTTCCGGCTGGAATATCGAATGAATAATTTCCTAAAGCATCCGTTGTTGTGCTGAAAACATCAGCCGAAACTTTAACGCCCTGAATACCGGTAGTACCGTCGGTAACTAAACCGCTGATGGTTCCAACATTGTTGGCCTCAACAACAAACTCAGCCTGGTAATTGTATCCGGGACACGGGTGTCCATTGTAACTCGTCGGGGCAACCATGAAATAATAAGTACCTATGGGCAGATTCATAAATTCGATAGAATCTTCAAGACAGGCAGGCAGGTTTTTGTAGTGTGTAAAATAATTCCCTAAGTTTTCGCATCCGGCTACTCCCAGCTCAGCCTGCATTACCAGCCCAAAGGTGGTAGCTTGCTCAGCAATAACCGAGAGTTTAATGTTGCTAATAGCTCCTATGGTGATTTCAAACCAGTCGGTATCGCGTGTGCCTAAGTCAGCAGAAAGGTTGCCAAAAATCACATCTCCGTCCGTAACGGTTATAAAAGCCGGTGGGTCGATGTTACATCCGTCGTTATCAAATGCGCCACAGGCTTCACCTTCGGGAGTTCCAACAGGAGGTAAGGTGCAGGTGGTTTCTTCGTAAATACTTAAGAAGCCTTCGCCGGTTTCAGTCAAATATCCAGCTACCCTCACAACATATTCAGTGCTACTCGTAACAGCAAAAGATACTTTGGATTGCACATCACAAAAGTCATCATTGGATGCAAGTAATGACCCGTTGCAAGCATCGTAAACTTCCAAATAAGTATCAAAATCGCTATCACAAACATCTATTGATGCATTTCCAGTGAATGAAGCTGTGTAGGTGTACCAGATGTCGTACATCCCATCACCAGGCCATACACTGGGCGTGGCTTCTACCGTTGAAAAGTATTTACCATTCACTTCGCCAAGGGCTATTGCGTTTGCGCAATCATCGTTGGGCACTACAGTAGTTGGTGCAATGTTCAGATTGAAGTTGGGGATGGATAAGCTTTTGACGTTTGGCCAGGTGTCGATCATCAAATAATAGGTGCCTGCTTCGAGCGCGATGCTAAACCCATGAGCACCACCGGTGCCGTATGTGTCGGTGCTAACGGCAAGACATGTGGCAGTAGGGTTGTCGTAGCACTGCTCGTTGAGCGCCATGCCTGAATAAGGTGTGCCATCAGGATCGATGGTGAAGGTGAGCGTGGTGTCGAACGCCAGTTCGAGCACCAGAATCATCTCTTCTCCGCCGTCGAAATCGTTGAGGCAGGTGTTGTCGTAATTGTTTCCTCTTCCTGTAGTGGTTTGATCTTCCAGTAAAACTGGCAAATCGATGCCACTGGCGATGGTAATGCCCAGCGGATTGGTGCAATCATCACCAATAGCTTTGGAGCCTCCTGGTGCTAAAGGTACCTGGGCTGTGGGACCGTGCAACTGGCGTATCAGTTCAAGCTTGTCAGGAGCAGTGTTACCTGTTTGATTATCAGGTAGCTTCTGAGCTGTGAGCGAGACTGAAAAACCAATCACGAATGCCAAAAGACAAAATTTAGTAAACGTTTTCATAATGATCTCAATTTAAATGAATATTTGTTTTAGTGCTATTTTTCTTTCGTTCGAATCATGTTACTATTTAGGGAAAACAAATGCAATTATAATTATTAATATCCAAATCGCAAACTGATTTTTTTCTCTTCCCAGTTCCGCATGCTGATTTTAAATCTTAAAGCATTTGTTTTTAACTACATAACCTTTGTTCTGAAATTTACACAAATCTATTTCTTAACAAAGATTAACGCACAACCTTCCTCATATCTATGATTTCAGGCTGTTGCAAAAATAACTAAATCTGCAACAGAAAGACTTTTCTTCATAAAAAATCGTCCTTGTGCACTTTATTTTTATCAACAACTTATAAACATTAGCGGCAGCAACCTTCTGGCGACTGCCGCTATTCCGGAGTTGTCGGCTACACTTCTTCGCCGTCTTCGGCCAGTTTTTTATTAAGTTTTTTCAAATTATACCTTACCAGCCAGTAGGTGATCAGGATTACCAAAGGCCAGAGTAAGAGCTGTATGATTTGTGAAAGGTACATATCGTTCGTTTTTTTTAAGATGAAACAGTTATTTAATAGTCAGAGAATCTAATAGGAATGGAATTCCTTGTCAAATTCTGTTGTAGTAATTTTCTTGTTGTTGATAGCGCGCCAGGCTATTACGATATAAGCCAGTACAAAAGGCACCATCAGCGACACATAGCTCATGGCCGTAAGTGTAAAATGACTTGAAGAGCTGTTCATGATCGTGAGCGAGCTGTTGAGATCGTAGGTGGATGGATAGAAGGCCGTGTTGTTGAAGCCTGCAACCAAAAACAAAGCGAAAACCGTGAACACTGCCCCGGAGCCAGCTACCCAGATTCCTTTGGTGCATTTGCCAATGATGGTGCCGGCTACCCCCCACAGCACTGCCAGCACGCCAACCAGGAAAAGAATAAGCACCACGGGCATCGCCAGGAAGTTGTTCAAATATTTATAAGGTTCCATCTGCACCGTCCAAAACAGTGGATCGACGCCGGTCTGTGGTACCACAGCAAACCCTTCTTTGGTGAGCAAAAGCCCGGTGAATAACAGAAAGAAAACAACAAACGGAATCCCATTGATGATGAGCTGGCGCCGCACGCGTTGGTTGATGTTTTTATCGTCGATGTCGTTGTCGAGATAAAGGATGCCCAGCACGCGTGCTAGGAAAAATACCGCCAGTCCCAGCGAGAGGTTTTGGATGTTGAGCGCAGCTTCCAGCCCGTGTGCCGGCCCTTGCCAGGCCGAGATAGTGGTAGAACCGGTGCCGAAAATATTGGTAAGATTCAGCTTATCGACCGAAAACTCGCTGCCGGTAAAAAAGGTAGAAACAGCCACGCCTATGAGGATGGTTCCAACCGCTCCATTGATAAACAGGAATACTTCGTAGGTTTTCTGTCCCAGGAAATTGTTGGGCTTGGTTCGGTATTCGTAAGCAATGGCCTGAATGATAAAAGCAAACAGGATGATCATCCACACCCAGTAGGCGCCTCCGAAGCTGGTAGAATAAAACAGCGGAAAGCTGGCAAAGAAGGCACCGCCAAAGGTTACAAGCGTGGTAAAGGTAAATTCCCATTTACGCCCCAGTGAGTTGACGATCATCTTACGCTCTATTTCGGTTTTGCCCAATCGGTAGATGAGCGTTTGGCCGCCTTGCACAAAGAATAAAAATACCAGCAGGCTGCCCAGCAACGAAATGATGATCCACCAATATTGCTGCAATGATAGTAGTGATAGTGATTCAAACATATTATTGTCCTCCCGTCATTCCCTTTTTAATTTGAGTAATCATAATTTTTATTTCGGCGATAAACAGTGTGGTGAAGGTCACGGCAAAGAGCCAGAAGGTAACCTGCACAGTGCTGGCATCGAGCTGCGACACAGCAGCCAGTGTGGGCATCAGATCCTGAATTACCCAGGGTTGGCGCCCCATTTCGGCCAATATCCAGCCGGCCTGACTGGCGATGTAAACCAGCGGAATGGTCCAGATAGCCACATAAAGCAGCCAGCGCATTTTCTCCAGCCGGTTGCGCAGGACGAATATGAGCATCACAACGAACAGTGCCAGAAAATGTCCGGAGAGGATTACCATGAGATGGAACGAATAAAACGACAGTGGCACGTTTGGCACAAGCCCGGCCAGGTTGTCATCGTTATAATATCCAAAGCCAAAATACCGGAAGGTACTCTCCACCCATTCGGGGTCGTCGAAAAGCGCACCATATTCTTCTTTCTTTTCGGTGTCGCCTGCGCGCAAAGCCTCCTTGTACATTTTGAGTGTGGTAATGGCCTCTTTGCCACGCCGTATCTTTTCAGAATAAGAAGGCACATCCTGGCCGGTGCGTGGGTTATGGTAGCCATTTACCAGGTCTTTGATGCCGGGGATGTAGGCGTTTGGGTCGAGAAAGGTCATGTAGGAGAGCATGTTGGGGATTTCTATTTTAAAAGCAAAATCGCCATGTTGCAATTCTCCATCTGGTGTGGTAGTGGGCTGCTGCTCGAGAAACCCAATGGCGATAAGTGGCACATTGGTGCGTCCTTCTGCCAGGGCTTCCATTGCGGCAAACTTCATGGGTTGCACTTTCGCCATTTCTCGCGCCGATTCGTCGCCGGTAAATATTAAAAACACAGAGCTTACGATGCCAAATACCGATGCCACCACAATACTTTGTTTGGCAAAAACGGTGTTGCGCTTCTTGAGGAGAAACCAGGCAGAGATGCCGACTACAAACACTGCCGCCAAAACGTAGCCAGAGGCCATGGTATGCAGAAATTTGTTGATGGCTGTGGGTGAGAAAAGGATTGCCCAGAAATCCACCATTTCATTGCGTGCCGTATCAGGATTAAAGGCCATGCCTACCGGATTTTGCATCCAGGCGTTGGCCACCAGAATCCACAGCGCTGAGAGGTTGGCTCCGATAGCCACCAGCCAGGTGGAGAGCAGATGAAATCTCTTGCTCACCTTGTTCCAGCCAAAAAACATCACGGCAATAAAGGTCGATTCCAGAAAAAAGGCCATGATGCCTTCGATGGCCAAGGGCGCTCCGAAGATGTCGCCTACAAACCAGGAGTAGTTGCTCCAGTTGGTGCCAAACTCAAATTCCAGAATGATGCCCGTAGCGATGCCGATGGCGAAGTTGATCCCGAAAAGTTTCGCCCAGAACTTGGTGATAGTTTTCCACTTTTCGTCGCCGGTGCGCACATAGATCGTCTCCATGATGGCGATGATAAATGCAAGCCCAAGCGTCAGCGGCACAAATATCCAGTGAAACATCGCTGTGAGCGCAAATTGTCCCCGCGACCAATCGACGAGGGTTAAGTCAAAATTTTCCATACTCTTTTGATTTAGTTTTTAAGCGATTTTTATAAAAAAAAGATTGTGTAGTATCGTTTATTCGATGTCGGTGAGGCGTTCGATTACGTAGTTGCTTCTTTCGGCATCGGTGTCGAAATTAGTTTTGAGAAAATTGGGAAAGAAAAACAGTTTCAGTATGGCAAACATGATGAATAGCTTGATAAGAATGATCAGCCACAGCTGCCGTCCCCAGGTCATCGAGGCAAATCCGTTGTAATAAAAACGCCATACTCTCTTCACAATGTTGCTGTTGGTGCGCATATTTTACTGGATATTTTTTTGTTTGTTATTCAACTCTCAACTCTCAACTCTCAACTCTCTCAACTCTCAACTCTCAACTCTCAACTCTCAACTCTCAACTCTCAACTCTCAACTCTCAACTAACATCCAATATTAATTGTCTTCTTTTTTCACCACCACAAAATCTTTTGCCTGATAGCCTTTTGCGTTGATGGCTTGCTGCATTTGCGCAAAGCTTACCAGCGTGGTGTCGAAGGCGACGATGGCTACCGAGTCGGTGTGCGAAGCTTTCACCTCTTGCACGCCGGGAAGGTTTTTCACTGCCGTCTGAACAGTCCGCTCGCAGCCCTCGCAGGTCATGCCTGTAACGGTGATGCGGATGGTTTCGATGGCTTCGGGATTGATGGTAGTGGATTGCGCTTTGTTGTTGTCTGAGCGCTGTTCGGTAGAGGTGCCGCAGGCTGTCAGAAGCAGCGCCGCCAGGAAAATAAAACAGTTTTTTATCATAATAAATAATGTATTGATTGGATAAATGTGCTCTCTTTTCGGAGGCTAAAAGTAGAACTATTTCCTTGTTGCCGACAACCTTTCCGAAGAAATTGCAATTTATCGTTTTGTTTTTTATCTGATAAACCTGCCAAAAGCTTTTCATTCACAAAGTTTTACGGCTTTTTATAAAAGAATACAAATTAGCTGAAGGAGATGAAATTTGTTTCAGGGAGCGCTCTTTCGCAGCAAAGTAACAAACCCTTAGCGAAGCGCTTCGCTTGGCAAACACCCTTGCAGGCCGGGGTTACCGTTTGGAATCGGCCCTGCCACCTGCGGGGACATATTGTCAGCCTTCCGGTGGGTGGCATAGCCTTTGATTTGCGCTGCCAAAAATTAGTAATTCTGTAAATTATGAAAGAGATACAAAAAGGAAAAATCAACGTACAAACGGAGAATATTTTTCCGATTATCAAAAAATTCCTCTATTCCGACCACGAGATATTTTTGCGCGAGCTTATCTCCAACGCTGTCGACGCCACACAAAAACTTAAAACGCTGGCCAGCACCGGCCATTTCAAAGATGAGCTGGGCGATCTTACCATCCACGTGGAGGTGGATAAAAAGAAAAAAACCATCACCATCCGCGATCGCGGCCTGGGTATGACTGCCGAAGAGGTGGATAAATACATCAACCAGATCGCCTTTTCGAGTGCCGAGGAGTTTGTGAAAAAATTTAAGACAAAATCAGAAGCCGAGCAAAACGCCATCATCGGTCACTTCGGGCTGGGTTTTTATTCGGCCTTTATGGTTTCCGATCAAGTAGAGCTTATCACCAAAACTTATAAAAAAGGTGGCGCCACCAAACCCGTAAAATGGGTGTGCGACGGCAGCCCCGACTACGAAATGCTCGAAGCCGACAAGAAAGACCGTGGCACCGAGGTAATTCTACACATCAGCGACGATGAGAAGGAATTTCTGGAAGAGTACAAAATTCGTGAGCTGCTCAAAAAATATTGCCGCTTCCTGCCGGTGCCCATCCAGTTTGGTACCCGCAAAGAGCAGGTGAAAGTGGAAGGTGAAAAAGACAAAGATGGCAACGACAAATACCAAGAGGTCGAAAAGCCCGACATCATCAACAACACCAACCCGCTGTGGAAACGTAAGCCCGCCGACCTCTCCGATGAAGATTACAAGAGTTTCTACCGCGAACTCTACCCCATGAACTGGGAAGAACCGCTGTTTCATATCCATCTCAATGTGGATTACCCTTTCAACCTTACGGGGGTGTTGTATTTCCCCAAGGTGAAGAAAAATCTGGAGATCCAGCGCGACAAAATCCAGCTTTACGCCAATCAGGTTTTCGTTACCGATTCCGTAGAAGGTATCGTGCCCGACTTCCTCACGCTGATGCATGGCGTGCTCGATTCGCCCGACATCCCGCTCAACGTCTCGCGTAGCTATCTGCAAAGCGATCGCCGCGTAAAACAAATCTCCAACCACATCACCAAAAAGGTGGCCGACAAACTGGATGAGATTTTTAAAAATGACCGCCCGCAGTTCGAGAAAAAATGGGACGACATCAAGGTGTTCATTTATTATGGTATGATCTCCGACGAAAAATTCTACGAACGCGCCCGCAGCTTTGCCCTGGTAAAAAATACCCAGGGAGAGGCTTTCACCCTCGACGAGTTCCGCGAAAAGATAAAAGAGAGCCAGAAAGACAAAGACAAAAAAGTGGTGTACCTCTATGCCACCGATGCCGACGAACAACACAGCTACATACACACCGCCCGCGACCGCGGCTATCAGGTGCTGCTGATGGATGGCGTGCTCGACAATCATTTTATTAATACCCTCGAACAAAAACTCGACGACACCACCTTTGTACGCGTGGACGCCGACACCATTGAGAATCTGATAAAAAAGAACGACGACAAGCTGCCTTCCAAGCTCGACGACAAACAAAAAGAGGCTATCAAACCGGTTTTTGAGGAATCTGTCGATAAATCGAAATTCACGGTGATGTTCGACAACCTGAGCGAGAAAGACCTGCCGGTGCTCATCACCCAACCCGAATTTATGCGCCGCATGAAAGATATGTCGGCCTTGGGCGGTGGCATGATGGGAATGGGCAACCTGCCCGACAGCTACAACCTGATCGTTAACAGCAACCATCCGCTCATCGCCAAAATTGCCGGCGAAACCGATGAACAAGCCCGCAAGGAGTTGGCCAGGCAGTTGACTGACATTGCATTGCTTTCGCAAAACCTGCTGCGCGGCGAGGAGCTTACCCGCTTTATCCGTCGCAGTGTAGAAATATTATAATGCATCTTTGTAAATAAAAAACTCTACAAGGCGTTACCATCCTAACTTGTTGGCAACGCCCTGTTTTTTTCAGGTCGAAACTTATTGTTAAGCATCGAATTAAAGATAGACGTTATGATCAGAACCTCCCCTATTGATTCACAGGCTGAAATGCTAATGCTCAGCGAGCAGGACATCGACGATATCAAGCAAGCAGTGCTCAACGCCGAGTTAGACACTTCAAGCGAGATAGTGGTACACATAGAGGAGGTTTGCAGCGGCGACGTAATGGAGCGTGCCGGTGATGTGTTTTACCAAAAAGTAGGACACAAAACCCTATCCCGCAACGGAGTGCTTTTTTATCTGGCGCTGCGCAACCGGAAGTTTGCCGTCATTAGCGATAAAGGGATAAGACTGGCCACCTCACCTATGTTTTGGGAGGCACTAAAGCTGGAGATGCTCGACTACTTCCGCGAAAATCGTTTCACCGACGGCCTGATCCATGGTATTGGCCGTACCGGTCAATATCTAAGGAGTTTTTTCCCGTACCGCCACAACGACGTCAACGAGCTGCCCGACGAAGTGTCGATGGGGTAGGGACAAGGTCAGGCATACTTAAATTTGCTTTCGCAAAAAAATGCGCTATTCTGTTGAAAATTAAAAACAAACCAGACACAGAAGTTAAGATGAAAAACGTATGTTAATTTCAGAACTCCAGACCCACCGTAAATTTATTGTCGCATTTTAGATTTCTCTCCCCACCCCCAATCGCAGCCATGTCATTTCGACCAAGACACACAGCGAAGCGGTGTGTCGTCGGGAGAAATCTATTCCACTTTGTCATTTCCTCATTATGCCCAAAAACTTTGGGTGAACTCTCGAAATGACACGAATTGGTATGGAAAGGGGGAGGCGGGATCGGGCGCGCAGCGCCCGATCCCGCCTCCCCTCCCATTAGCGCCAGCGCGCAGTCATTCCGAACGAAGAGAGGAATCTCATAAATATCTTTATCAGCTTGAAAATACAAAATACAATCTGCAAACTTTTATTTTAGTAGAAACATGTATTGGCGACAGTGTGAATTTGGGATAAGGAAATTGTAACTCACTGAAAACAATTACAGGTCAGTGTCTCTAAAATTTATGCGCTTTGTCAGACGCCGACAATCCACTTTGAATCCAAATTTACAGATCGACTTCAAACCATTCACTCCTTTTGCAGCACTCTCTTAATGTCGTTCATCCGGCCATACAAAATCACCAGATCATTTGCCTGTATCACCGTTTCGGAATTAGCCAGAGCTTTCATCTTGCGAATTTTTTTGGTGATGCCGCTATTGTCTTTGGTGTCTTGTTCCTCTACCACATTAAGCACAATCACATTATATTTTTTTGGAAAATCGATTTCTTCGAGAGGTTTGTCGAGAAATGGTTCCGGCAGTTTGGCTTCCACAATATAGTGATCGTCGGTAAGCTCAAAGGAATCGATGATACCTTTTACGTTGAGTTTTTTTGCCCAGCGGTCGGCAGT
>Ga0265293_10006048_pt1 | contig 19677 bp, 18 predicted proteins | sample Munlanlewell138R_FD_192505 | JGI IMG/M metagenome (GOLD analysis project Ga0265293, IMG submission 192505) | Leachate microbial communities from a municipal landfill in Southern Ontario, Canada - Leachate well 138R | ecosystem: Engineered > Solid waste > Landfill > Unclassified | place: Canada... | reverse complement strand
TATTGCTCTTGCAATAGTTATACCAATAAGAACTTATGTGTTTCAACCGTTTATAGTGAATGGAAGCTCAATGGAGCCTAATTTTTATTCAGGCGATTATTTAATAGTAGATGAGTTTACATATAATTTTTTGAATAAACCTAAAAGAGGAGATGTGATTGTTTTTGACTATCCCTTAAACCCAAGTTTTAAATATATTAAAAGAGTGATAGGACTTCCAAATGAAACAATTTCAATTATGGATGGAAAGATTACAATTAGGTCAGGAAATGAAGAAGAGTTTGTTTTGGATGAAAGTAAATATTTAAGCGAAGATAAATTAGAAAATTGGATTTATTCAGTTAATTTAGAGGAGAAGAAATTAGGAGAAGATGAATATTTTGTTTTGGGAGATAATAGAAATGGGTCTTCTGATTCAAGAAAATGGGGTACACTTCCTTTTAAAAATATTGATGGGAAAGTGTTTTTAAGATTTTCTCCAAAAGATCCAGCTAGCCAAAAAGTTTATGACTAAAATTAATTATCAAAGAGTGACAGGAATGCATGATGTTTTTGGAAAAGAGCAATTGTATTATGATAGAGTAGAAGAAATAGCAAAGAATATTGCTGATTTTTATGCATTTAGAAGAATAACAACTCCTATTTTAGAGGAGAAAGAGCTTTTTACAAGGTCGGTTGGAAAAACGACAGATATTGTTGAAAAAGAAATGTTTACCTTGGAAACTAAGGGAAAAGATAGGCTTGTTTTGAGACCAGAAGGAACAGCTTCTGTTTTTAGAGCTTATATTGAAAATGGAATGCAATCTGACCCTCAACCAGTGAAGCTTTGGTATTATGGTCCTTTTTTTAGATATGAAAGACCACAAGCTGGGAGATATCGTCAATTTTGGCAAGTAGGTTTTGAAATGCTTGGAGATGAAGCCCCTGTTTTGGACGCAAAGACAATTTTAATTGCCTATAACTTACTAAAAGAGATTGGATTTAAAAAGATTACTGTGAGTATTAATTCTATTGGATGCGAAGAATGTATGGCAGATTACAAGAAGGCACTGGCTCATTTTTTAAAGGAGAGAACAGGAATAGTTTGTCCAGATTGTAAGAAAAGGTATAAGAAAAATATCTTAAGAGTTTTAGATTGCAAAGACCCTAAGTGCAAACAAGTTTTTAGCGAAGCTCCGCAGGTATTGGATTATTTATGTGCTCCTTGTAAAGCTCATTTTAAGCAAGTGCTTGAGTTTTTAGAAGAAGTAGCAGTTCCTTATAGACTGGATCCTTTTTTAGTAAGAGGGCTTGATTATTACAATAGAACAGTGTTTGAGATTGCTTTAAATGATAATTCGCTTGTAGGAGGAGGAAGATATGATGCACTTTCAAAAGCACTTAAAACTGATGATATTCCAGCAGTTGGATTTTCTATGGGTGTTGAAAGAGCGGTGGCTTTAATGAAGGAAAAAGAAATTAAATTAAAATTAAAAAGGAAGAAAAGTGTATTTATAATTCAGGTGGGAGATTTAGCAAAAAGAAAAGCATTTAAAATAATTGAAGAGCTTAGGCAAAAGAAAATAAATGTTTTTGAAGCTATTTCAAAGGATTCAATGAGGGTTCAGTTGACAAAAGCAAATAAATTAGCCATAAATATAGTACTTATAATTGGACAAAGAGAGGCACTTAATGATACAGTTATTATTAAGGATATGAAAACAGGAAAACAGGTTACAATTAAACAAGATAATATTGTAAGAGAAATTAAAGAAAGATTCAAAAAATCATGATGATAAAACCAAGAAATCAGAAAGAGACATCACAATCACTTGTGTATAGATTTACTCAAGCTGTTAGAAAGAGCGGAGTTTTAGTTGAGGCTAGAAAAAGGCAATTCAATGAAAGGAAATTATCAAAGAATTTACAAAAAAGAAAAGCCTTACTAAGAGAGAGAAAAAGAAAGGAATATTTAAAAAACAAGAAATTGGGTAAATGTTAATAAATCAAATTAAAAAAGATTTAATTAGTTTTCAAAAGGAGAAGAGACACAGAGAAGTCTCTTCTTTAAGAATGCTTTTATCTTCCATTACAAACAAAGAAAAAGACAAAAGACTTGAGCTTTCTGCTAAATATCCTTATGAAGAGCTTGATTTAAAGGCAAAATTAAATGATGAAGAGGTTTTGAATGTGATATTTTCTGAAGCAAAAAAGAGAAAAGATGCGATTGAAGAATTTAAAAAAGCAAAAAGAGAGGATTTAGTACAAAAAGAGGAAATAGAACTAAAGGCACTTCAAAAATATCTTCCTGAGGAATTAAGTGACGAGGAAATAAAAAGAATACTTAAAGAAATAATAAAAGAAAAAGGAACAAATCAGATAGGGGTAGTAATGAAAGAGGCTATGATAAGAACAAAGGGAAGAGCAGACGGAAAGAGAATAAAACAAATATTAGAATCTCCTTAAAAGGGGATTTTTTAACATATTATTTTATAATATCAAGAGGTTGCAGAAAAATATTGTTCTGTTAAAATGAATATACGAAACATGGTTGAAATAAATAATTTAACCTCTTACGAAATTAATGAAACCGAGGTAAAAACCATAATTTTAGAGGTTTTTAGGCTAGAAAAAGCAAAAAAAGAAGAGATTTCAGTTGCTTTTGTGGACAGAAATAAAATCAAAGAGATTAATAGGAAGTATAGGAATATTGATGCACCAACTGATGTTTTAACTTTTGTAGAGGAAAAAGAAATTATTATTTGCCCAGATGAAATTGATGATTTAAAGAGAGTTTTAATTCATGGCACACTTCACCTTTTGGGATATGATCATGAAAAGGATCAGGGCGAAATGATTAAAAAGCAAGAAAAATATTTTTCTTTAATTTAAATTAAGATTATGCCAAAAGAAATAATTAATATTGGATTGGATATTGGGTCTGATACTATTAAAATTTTAGGTGCTTTTAGAGAGGGGAATAATAATTTGTATAGAATAAAATTTTTTGAAGAAGCTGATTCTTTGGGGTTCTTTAAGGGAAGAATAAGAGATGAAAATGACCTGGCAAAAGCAGTTAAAGATTTGCTTGAAAGAGTTAAAGAAAGATATAATATTGATATTGAATCAGTTATGGTTAATATATCGGGAGATAAGTTAGAAGTTTTTAATAATAGCGCTTCGATTTCAGTTGGAAGTGCTAATGAAAAGGTTACTGAACTAGATAAAGAAAGAGTGGAAGAAGATGTCAAAAATGTAGCTTTGGGAAATAATAAAAGTATACTTAGAGTTTTTCCGAGAGAATGGAAACTTGATAATGAAAAAGATATTGTTGACCCTTTGGGGCTTCAAGGTATCAGATTAGAATTAGATGCTTCAATAATGACGTGTTTTTCAGGCGATAAAGAGGCTTTAGAAAAGGTGATTAAAAGTACAGGGATTGATATTGAAGATATTGTGCCAACACCTTTTGCAGACGCAACATTACTTTTAGATAATTCTCAAAAAGAATTAGGGGTGGCTTTGGTAAATATTGGGTTTGGCACTACAAGTTTAATTGTATATGAAGATGGGAAATTATTAGATTTAATTGTTTTTCCTGTAGGGTCTTCTAATATTACAAATGATATAGCGGTTGGTCTTAAAACAGAGATTCATATTGCAGAGAAAATTAAAAAAGATTTTGGGATTACGTTACCAAGTAGTAAGAAGATAGAAGTAAAGCTAGATTCAGGCGGAAAATTAGTTTTTTCAGAAAGGGAACTAAGAAATATAGTTGCTCCAAGAGTGAGCGAAATATTTAGTGATTTAATAAATAAAAGGCTTAAGAAAATTGGAAAAGAGGGAAAGCTCCCCGCAGGTATTATTCTAACAGGTGGCGGAGCTAAACTTAAAGGAATAGAAGATTTTGCAAAAAAGGAATTTAAGTTACCATGTAAGATTGGATTTCCTGAGAACTTTATTGGGTTTGATAAAAAAGACCCCTCATATTCAACTGTTTGTGGACTTGTTTTACTTGGAGATGATTTTGAAGAAGATATTCCTTCTTCAAATAAGATAAAAAAATGGATAAAAGAATTTCTTTCTAATTTTAAACCATGAGAAAAAGTTTAACCAAAATTAAAGTAATTGGGGTAGGGGGAGCTGGGTGTAATACAGTTCATAGATTGTATAATGCAAAAGTAGATATAGACTTTATTTCTTTAAATACAGATATTCAAGATCTGCAAAAGAAAAAATCAAGTAAAAAAATTAGAATAGGAAAAAAGGCAACAAGAGGACTTGGTGCAGGAATGTGTGCAGAACTTGGAAGAAAAAGTGCAGAAGAAAATTACAAAGATATTGAAACAGCGATCAAAAATACGGATATTCTTTTTGTAACAGCAGGACTTGGAGGAGGAACTGGGTCAGGTGCAATGCCAGTTGTGGCAGAGATTGCAAAGAAGAATAAAATTTTAACCATTGGTGTGGTTACTTTACCGTTCTTTTTTGAGGGAAAGAAAAGAAAGAAAATTGCAATGGATTCTTTAAAAGAAATCGAAAAATATATTGATACACTTGTAGTTATTCCGAATGATAAGTTATTAGAAATTATTCCTAAAGAATCTACGATTGAAAGTGCTTTTAAGAAGTGTGATGCTTTACTTAAAGAAGCAGTAGAAAGTATTTCAAATATAATATTAAACCCAGGCATTCTTAATTTAGATTTTTCAGATATTAAGAGAATTTTAAAAGAGGGAGGGTCGGCTTTTTTTGGAGTGGGAAGGGCAAAAGGAGAGCAAAGAGCTGTTTTAGCTACTGAAATGGCTTTGTCTTCTCAAATAACTCGTTTTCCACTTGAAAAAGCAGAAGGCATTTTGTTTAATATAACATCTGGAGTAGATAATTTTTCTTTAGCAGAGGTTGATCAAATAGCAAAACTTGTTAAAGAAAAAACATCTCCTTCAACAAAAATAATTTTTGGTGCATCGTTTGATGATAGTTTAGCCAAAGATGAAATAAGGGTCACAATTATAGCAACATCTGCTAACGTAAGATAATAAATAAAGATAAAATGGTTATAAAAGTACAAAAAAGAGACAAAACAAAGGAGGATTTCAATTTAGAGAAAATTAAAACAGCAGTTTTTAAAGCATTAACTGCTACGAAAAAGGGAAATGGGGATAAGTCGCAGAAGATTGCAAACAAAGTAAAGAGTCTTTTAGATAGAAGGTTTAAAGAAGATGAGATTCCAACAGTGGAGCAGATACAAGATATTGTAGAAGAGGCTCTTATGCTAGAAGATGAAATTGAGGCGGCAAAAGCCTATATCTTATACAGAGAACAAAGAAGAAGAATAAGAGAACAAGAAGAAGTGAGTGAAGAGGCAGTGGACAGAGTAGATGATTATTTAGAAAAATTAGATTGGGAGGTGCGGGAAAATTCTAATATGACTTTTTCTCTTCAAGGAATGAATCATTATGGTGTTTCCTATATTGTTAAAAAGTATTGGTTGAATAAGATTTATCCAAAAGAAGTTAGGGAGGCTAATGAGAGCGGATTATTTCATTTACATAATTTAGACACTCTTGCTTGTTATTGTGTTGGCTGGGATTTATATGACCTTCTTTTAAAAGGTTTTGGAGGTGTTTCAGGGAAAATTGAATCTAACCCCCCCAAGCATTTTAGGTCTGCTTTAGGACAAATTGTTAATTTTATGTATACTTTGCAGGGCGAAGCAGCAGGTGCAGTTTCTTTTTCTAATTTTGATACATTATTAGCTCCTTTTATTAGATATGACAATCTAAGTTATAGTCAGGTGGAGCAAGCTATCCAAGAGTTCTTATATAATATGGCAGTTCCAACAAGAGTTGGCTTTCAATGCTTGTCAGAAGATACAGAAATCTTAACTGAAAAAGGATGGAAAGGATATAATGAGGTTGATATAGGGGATAGTATTAAAACTTTTAATATTCAAAATAGAGAAATAGAAAGTAAGGAGGTAGTTAAAATGTTTAAGAGGGAGTATAAAGGGGAAATGTATAATTTAAAAAATGAAATTCAAGACCAATTGATTTCTCCTGAGCATAGAGTTTTAAGAAAAGAAGGCAATGATTTTGTATTAGAGAAAATAGAAGAGGTGGCTAAATTAAAAACTCAAATTGTAATTCCTATTGCTCCTGAAAAAAGTAGTGATGAGGCGCGAGCATTTTTAGAAGCATGTGATACAGAAAAAACTGATTTAGAATTGCTTCAGATAATGGCACTTGATGCAGGTTATGGCTCTTTTGTTTCAGAAGGCAAGTTTAAATTAATAAAAGAAACTGAAACACAGATTTCACAGGTCAATAAAATAGGTTACAAAGGAGTCATTTGGTGCCCTACTACAGAAAATGAGACAGTTATTGCAAGGCGAAATGGGACAGTGTTTATTACGGGAAATTGTCCATTTACAAACATTACATTAGATTTAACTCCTTCAGAGAATTTTAAGGATCAGCCAGTAATTATTGGAGGGGAACCTCAGGAAGAAACTTATGCAGAATTTGGACCTGAAATGAAAATGTTCATTAAAGCTTTTTATACAGTAATGATTAAAGGAGATAGAAGTGGAAGACCTTTTTCTTTCCCAATACCAACAATAAATATTACAAAAGATTTTCCTTGGGATGACCCTGACTTGGATAAGCTTTGGGAAGCGTCTGCTAAATATGGAATAAATAATTTTGCAAACTATATTAATTCTGATATGAGCCCAAGTGATTCAAGATCAATGTGTTGTAGGTTGCGATTGGATTTAACACAGTTAAGCAACAGAGGTGGTGGAAGCCTTTTTGGTTCTGGCTCTTTAACTGGAAGTATAGGCGTTGTAACACTAAATCTTCCAAGAATAGGATATACTTCTAAAACTAAAAAAGAGTTTTTTGAGAGACTTGGAGAGGCAATGGATATTGCAAAAGAGAGCTTAGAGATAAAAAGAAAAACGATTGAAAATTATACGAAAAAAGGATTGTATCCTTATTCAAGGCATTATTTAAAAGGAGTTAAAAGAGCAAAAGGGCAATATTTTGCTAATCACTTTGCAACAATTGGACTTATAGGTATGCATGAAGCTCTTCTTAATTTTCTAGGTGAAGGTGTTAATACTAAAAAAGGGAAAAAGTTTGCTTTAGAGATTTTAGATTTTATGAGAGAACGTTTAGTAAAATATCAAACTGAAACAGGAAATATTTATAATTTAGAAGCAACGCCTGCAGAGTCTACAGCTTACCGTTTAGCTAGAAAAGATAAGAAAGCATTTAAAGATATTATAGCGAGTGGAACGCGAAAAATTCCATATTATACGAATTCAACACAGCTTCCAGTAAATTATACGGATGATATTTTTGAAGAAATGGATCTTCAAGATGAACTTCAATGCAAGTATACAGGAGGAACAATAGAGCATATATTTTTAGGAGAGGAAATATCAGATATTGAAACAACTAAAAAATTAGTAAAAAGAGTTTTTGAAAAATATCATTTGCCATTTATTACTTTAACGCCAACATTTTCTATTTGTCCTGCTCATGGCTATATATCAGGGAAACATTTTAAATGTCCTAAGTGTACAATAGATCAGCCTTGCGAAGTTTATTCTAGGGTAGTAGGTTATTTAAGACCAGTATCGCAGTGGAATGAGGCAAAACAACAAGAATTTAAAAAAAGAAAAGTTTTTAAAATTAGACAAAGAGAGTATAAGAAATAATATGGAAATAGGTGGGCTTCAAAAAACAACCCTAATTGATTATCCAGGTGAGATTGCGTGCATAGTATTTTTAGCAGGTTGTAATTTTAGATGCCCTTTTTGTTATTCAAGAGAATTAGTTCTTAATGACCCTAATCTTTTTAAAATAAAAGAAGAAGATTTTTTTTTGTTTCTTGAAAAAAGAAAAGGTCAATTAGATGCTTGTGTTGTTTGTGGAGGAGAGCCAACTATTCATAAAGAGATTTTTGATTTTTGCAAAAGAATAAAAGAATTAGGGTATAAGGTAAAGCTAGACACAAATGGTTCAAACCCAGATGTGGTTGAAAAATTATTAAAAGCGAATTTAATTGATTATATTGCTATGGATGTTAAGTCGCCTTTTTCAAAATATAAAAGAGCAATAGGTGTTAGTGCGCCTGTTTTAAGAATTAAAAAATCAATAAATATAATTAAAACTTTATGTCCTGATTACGAATTTAGAACAACAATTGTTCCAGAAATTCATAAAGTTAAAGATATTAAACAGATAGTAAAACAGATTGCTCCTGCAAAAAGATTTTTCATTCAAAATTTTAGAAATGATAAGGAGCTTTTAAGCCCTCATTTTAATCAAGTTGTTCCTTTTGATGAATTTGAGATTCAAAGAGTTATTAGTGAAATAAAGCACAACTTTGAAATTTGTTATTTAAGATGATACCACTTTTTGATAAAAAGATATCAAGAAAAACTCCTTTTGTTACCATATTTTTAATTGCAATAAATATATTATTATTTTTCTTATTTAAGAATGATTTAAACGAGATAATATATTTATATGGATTTGTGCCTGGGGAGTTTAATCTTTTTCATATATTAACAGCAATGTTTTTGCATGTTAGTGTTTGGCATCTTTTAATTAATATGTGGTTTTTGTGGGTTTTTGGAGATAATGTTGAAAGTAAGATAGGACATATTAAGTTTTTATTTTTTTATATTTTATGCGGAGTATTTTCCACTCTAATTTATTTTTTAGCGGGAGAGAATTTGAATGTTCCTTTGGTGGGAGCATCAGGGGCAGTGTCAGGTATCTTGGGCGCTTATATTGTTTTATTTCCTAAGAATAAACTCAAGGTATTTCCAGATTTTACTTTATCAAGTTTTTGGTATATTCTTTTTTGGTTTTTAATCCAAGTTATTTTTATGAATTTAGGGGGAGGTGATGTTGCTTACTTAGGACACATCGGAGGATTTATATCTGGTGCAATTTTAATTTTCTTTTTTAAATGACACATCCTACAATTTTTCTTTATGTTTGTTTAAGTTTTATTTTAGGAATTTTCTTTGGTTCTTTTTTATATTCCTTTTATTTAATATTTGTTTTAATAATTTTTTCTTTGTTTATAGTTGGTATTTTGTGGAAAAAGAAAAATGTATTAATCTTATTTGTTTTCTTTTTTTTATTAGGATATGTTTATGTTAATTCTTTTTCAAAAAATATTATAGAAAATGATATAGTAAAACATTTTGGAGAAGAGATTGAGTTTAGGGGAAAAATAAAAGGAAGTCCTAAAGATGATCTTCAAACAAAAAAAGCTATTGTATGTGCTAATGCAAGAATATTAGTTTATACGAATAAAGATTTAAAACATAATGACGAGGTTTTGATTTCAGGAAAATTAGATGAGCCACAAAATTTTGATGATTTTAATTACAAAATGTATCTGGCAAGCCAAGGTATAAGTGGAATTATTAAAAATGCAAAAGTAGAAGTAATTAAAGAAGGCAATTCTTTCCTTCATGGATTTAAGGGGAGGGCAAAACAAGCGACTCTTAAGAATTTGTCAATAAACAAGGCAGGGATTTTAAATGCAATTATATTAGGAGAAACTGATAATATGAATTCTGAATTAAAGCAAAAGCTTGGCTATGCTGGAATAAGTCATATTGTAGCAATATCAGGGCAACACATAGTACTTTTGTGTATGATGATACTTTATTTTTTAAACACCTTGAAAATAGAAAGAAGAAAGTCAATTATGATAACGTTCTTCTTTTTAGTTTTTTATATTTTCTTAATTGATTTTCCTGCATCGGCAACAAGAGCTTTTATAATGATGTCTTTTATTTTGTTCGCGGAGCTTTTAAAAAGAGAGGGAGATAGTTTTAGAAGCTTGGTAATAGCTGCCATACTTATTTTAATTTTTAATCCTTTAACTCTTTTTTATAATTTAGGATTTCAGTTATCTTTTTTAGCGGTCTTGGGAATTATGATTTTTAATGGTTTTTTTAAAAGATGTTTTAGCTTTATTAAAAATGAATTTTTAATTGATTTTATGGCTATAAATTTTTCTGCTCAGGTTTTAACTTTACCCCTTTTAATTTATACATTCAACTATGTATCTTTATCTTTTTTAATTACAAACATGTTAGTAGTTCCAATTTTACCAGTATTACTTATATTAGGATTTTTATGTTTAATTCTTCCTAGTTTTTCATTTTTATTTTTTACTCCTATTTCTTTAATTTTAGGATATGTACTATTTGTGGTGGATAAACTTTCTTTTATGATTATTGAAATTAATAACTTCCCTTTAATTTTTCTTCTGGTATCGTATTTAATAATAGGGGGTCTGATTTATAAATTAAAAAGAGTTGAATTTTATTTGTAATAATGTTATTTAAAATATGGTATAATAAATGTATAAGTAAAATATGTTTAAAGATTTAAAAACAAACAAAAATATTTTTATTCTCTTTATTTTTCTGCTTGGCATTTTTTTAGGAATGCATACAACTTTTATTTTGATGGATTTTCCTAATAGTAATAATAACAATGCCATTGCTGAGGTTAATAGCATATATATTGCTGAAACTGAGCAAGAAAATGCAGTTATTACAGCAGTGCAAAAAAGCATTCCTTCAGTGGTTTCAATTATTGTAGAAAAAACATCAGGGGTAATTTACGACGAGAGATTGGAAAAGGATCCATTTGAAAGGTTTTTTAGAGATTTAATTCCAGAAGACAGGAACGCTTTAGAGAGAGTTGGAGCAGGTACAGGGTTTATTGTTTCAGAGGATGGTCTTATTATGACAAACAAGCATGTGGTGAGTGATGAAAAGGCGGTTTATAGTATTTTAACAAATGAAGGAGAGACATTTAAGGTTGAGGTTTTGGCTAAAAACCCAGTTCAAGATATTGCTATTTTGAAAATTCAAGATGTGCAAGATAGAAGATTTAAGCCACTTAAGCTAGGAGACTCTTCAGTTCTTAATTTAGGACAAAGTGTTATTGCTATTGGAAATGCTTTAGGCGAATTTCAAAACACTGTTTCTGTTGGAGTAGTATCAGGGCTTCAAAGAAACATTGTAGCGCAAGGAAATAATACAATAGAAACTTTAGAAGATATTATTCAAACAGATGCAGCAATAAATAGGGGGAATTCGGGAGGACCACTTTTAAATTTAAGAGGAGAGGTTATAGGAATTAATACTGCAGTTTCAATGGATGGGGAAAATATTAGCTTTGCTGTACCTATTAATAAAGCAAAAAGAGATGTAGAGCAGGTTTTAATTCAGGGGAAAATTGCCTATCCTTTTTTAGGCATTAAGTATCTAGTATTGAATGATGAATATGCAAAAGAATTAAATCTTAATGTGAATTACGGAGCGCTTATTGCAGACGAGCCCTTGTCTATTACACCTAATTCGCCCGCAGAAAAAGCTGAACTTAAAGAAGGGGATATTATCCTTGAATTTGATCATCAAAGAATTAGTACAAAAAATACTTTAGCAAAAATAATACAAGACTATTTTCCAGGACAAGAAGTAGAGATTAAGGTTTTGAGAAATGAAAAAGAATTTTTGACAAATGTTGTTTTGGGTGATTGGAATGATTTTTAGCTTGTTTTTTTAAAATTTAATGATAGTATTTAACTAATGAATGATTTAGAAGAAATTAAAAATCGCCTTGATATAGTTGATGTTATTTCGGGGTATATAAAATTGGAAAAGGCAGGAGCAAATTATAAAGCAAATTGCCCTTTTCATGACGAAAAAACACCATCTTTTATGGTTTCGCCAAGCAAGCAAATATGGCATTGTTTTGGATGTGCTCAGGGAGGTGATATTTTTGAATTTGTAAAAAGAATAGAAGGGGTTGAATTTTATGACGCCCTTAAAATTTTAGCAGAAAAAGCAGGGGTAAAACTTAAAAGTTATAACAAAAGTAATTTAAAAGATAGAACTGAAAGACAAAAAATATCAGAAGTTTTAGAACAGGCTTTAAAGTTTTTTGAATACTATATTCATAACTCTAAAAAAGGGACAAGAACAAAGGAGTATTTAGTTAAAAGAGGTTTTAGTGAAGAACTAATAAAAGAATGGAGAATAGGGTATGCGCCTGATAGTTTTGATAAGCTTTCTAAGTTTTTAGAGAGTAGAGGGTATAATAAAATGATTATTGAAAAAGCAGGATTATCATTTTTAAAAGTAAACCAGGAATTGTGCGATAGGTTCAGGTCTAGAATAATCTTTCCTTTTTTTGGTATAAATTCTGAGTTAATTGGATTTACAGGAAGAATATTTGAAAAGGATGATTTTGCTAAATATTTAAACACACCTTCAACAATTTTGTATGATAAGAGTAGAGCGCTTTTTGGTATAGATAAGGCTAAGGTTGAAATAAGGAAAAAAGATCAATGTATTTTAGTTGAGGGCAATGTTGATTGTATTTTAGCTCATAGTGCAGGAACAAAGAATGTAATTGCTGTTTCAGGCACTGCTTTAACAGATATGCATTTGAGGATTATAAAAAGATATACATTAAATTTAGTTTTTGCTTTTGATATGGATAGTGCAGGAGCAAAGGCAACTGAGCGTGCTATTGATTTAGCAAGAAGTATGGAATTTAATGTTAGTGTTTTAGACCTGGGCAAAGAAAAAGACCCTGCAGATGTGATTTTAAAACAGGGTAAAGATAGCTGGATTAAAATTGTAGATAAGGCAGAGGACATAATGGACTTTTATTTCAGGAAAGCTTTTTTGGGGAAAGATATTAATAATGTTTTTGATAAGAAAAAAATAGCAGAAGAGCTTTTACCTCAAATTAAGAAATTGAATAATAGTATTGAGCAAGCACATTTTATTCAGAAGTTAGCACGGAAATTAATGGTAAGGGAAGAGGATTTAAGAAAAGAGTTTTCAAAAGTAAGGGTAGATAAAGTGGAGAAAAAGGAGATTATTGAAATTAAGGATAATTTATCACAGAAAGAAAAAATAGAAAAAAAGTTTTTAAAACTTTATTTAATAAACAAAATAGATGTAAAGGAAATTCTTTATTTATTTTCTCCTAAGTACAGAGATATTTTAGAGAAAATAGCTAAAGGGGAAGAAATAGAAGATAAAGGTTTTTTAAGCGAAATGTTTTTTGGGGCAGACAAAGAAAAACAGCTCCTTAGAGAAAATGAAGTCACTGCTTCCGAGGAAATTAAAAATTGTATTAAAAATTTAAAAAGAATATTTCTAGAAGAAAAGAAAAAAAATTTAAGTTTAAAAATTAAAAATGAAAAAGATCCAAAAGTAATAGAGAGATTAATGGAGGAGTATTTAAATTTAATTAAATAAGGTTATGGTTAAAATTAATAAAAAAAGAAAAGTTTTAAATAATGAGAAAATAGAACAGATTTTAAGAAAAGGGAGAACAAAAGGATTTGTTACTTTTTCTGAGATTTTGCATTTTTTTCCGAATATAGAGGATAGCATTTCTGAAATAGAAGAACTTTTATCTATACTTGAGAATAGTAGTATAGATGTAAAAGAGTCTAGGGGGTATCTAGGAAAAGAAGAGCTTTTAAAAAGAAGAGTAAGAGCGCTTGGGGGATTTTCACGTATTGATTCTATTCAAACCTATTTAAAAGAGATAGGCAAGGTTAAACCAATTACTGCTAGAGAAGAAAAAGAGCTGGCAAAAAGAATTGAAGCAGGAGATTTAGAGGCAAAAAGGAAAATGATAGAGGCAAATTTAAGACTTGTTGTTTCTATTGCAAAGAAATATGTGGGAAGGTCTCCTAATTTAACACTTTTGGATTTAATTCAGGAAGGGAACTTAGGCTTATTTAGGGCAGTTGAAAAATTTGATTGGCGGAAAGGTTTTAAGTTTTCTACTTATGCAACATGGTGGATAAGACAAACAATAACAAGAGCTTTGGCAGATCAGGCAAGGACAATTAGAATACCAGTTCATATGATAGAAACATTAACTAAATATACTCAAGCAAAAAGAAGGTTGCTTCAAGATTTAGGAAGAGAACCTTTAGTGGAAGAGATTGCTGCAGAAATGGAACTTGAAACTGACAAAGTTAGGTATTTAGAAAAAATATCTCAAAAGGCAGTTTCGCTTGAAACCCCTGTTGGAGAAGATGACAAAGATAGTGTTCTTGGTGAGTTTATAAAAGATGAAAAACAAGAATCTCCAGCTACAAAAGCTGGAAGAAGTTTGCTAAAAGAACATTTAAAAGAGATTTTTAAGGATTTAAGTGAGCGGGAGCAAGAGATTTTGAAAATGAGGTTTGGTTTAAAAGATGGGGCTACTTATACATTGGAGGAGGTGGGACAAAAGTTTAATGTCACTCGTGAGAGAATAAGACAAATCGAGGCCAAAGCGCTTGAAAAAATTAGAAAGCACAAAGGGCTTGAGAAATTAAAAGGTTATTAATAAAAAATTATGTTTTTAAAATCAAAAAAGTTTTGGATTGGTATAGGTATATTTTTAGTTTTAGTACTTTTTTTATATCCAAAAGAAAAAAGTATTTTATACGAAGTTATTAAAGTGGAAAGAGGTGATTTAGTGCAAACAGTTGATGTTACGGGTAAAATTAAATCAGAAAATAATATTTTTCTTTATTTTGAAGCAAGTGGAATAATTGATAGAATTTATGTTGCTGAAGGAGAAAGAGTAAGAAGAGGGGATGTACTTGCAAAATTAAATTTAGACAATCTTAATTTTTTAATTAAACAAGCGGAAGCTAATTTAAATCAAAAAGTGGCTGGGGTTTCTGAGGAGCAAATTAATGTTTCTCAAAAGCAAATTGATTCAGCAGAGATTGCATATAGGAAAGCAGAATTGAATTTAGAGAATGTAAAAAGTTTAGGAGAGGAGAACTTAAGAAGTAGATATATTTCAATGGTTGATATTTTAGATGATACTTATATTAAATTATTTGATGTTTTGAAATTCAGTGAAAATGTTAAGGATTTATATTTTTCAGGATTATCCCAGGAAGATATATCTATTAAAAATGATATAGAGTATAAGATAAAAGAAAATGTAAATATGGCAAAGGATTGTCTTGATAATGCTAAAGAAACAAAATCAATAGAGGATATTCAAAATGCTTTTTTGAAAATAGATCAAAGCGTAAAAGAGGCAGTAGAAACATTATTACATATTAAAAGTGCATCAGAAGGTGTAAAGTATAAAGACATTATATTGCCTACTATTAAAACAGCGCTAGATCAAAATAAATTAACTTTAAGCAATTCTCAGATTACTTTAACTAATTTGCAAAATGAAGTTTCGCTATTAAAACTTCAGAACGAGAACAATATAAATGCATCTAAAGTTTTGCTTGAAGAGGCTGAGGCTTATTTAGAGCTTCAAAAGGCAAACCATGAATTACTTATTGCGCCTTTAAGGGATGTTGACTTAGCATATTTAAGGTCTGTTTTAGATCAAGCAGTTTTAAATAGGAATAAAGCAATTATTTATTCCCCCCTAGAAGGTGTTATAACTAAGGTGAATAAAAAACAAGGCGAGCTTATTTCTATGGCGGAGCCAGTTTTTGAAATATTATCTCCTAAATATCAAGCAGAAGTTAATATACCAGAAACAGATATTATTAAAATAAATGTGGGGGATAAGGCAGATATGAAATTAGATGCAATAGAAAATATTACTTTTTTAGCTGAAGTAACATCAATCAATCCTGCTTCAACTTCAATTCAAGATGTTGTTTATTACAAAGTTATACTAAGTATTTTAGAGGAAGACAGTAGGGTCAAGCCTGGAATGACAGCAGACATTTTAATTTATACAGATAAAAGGGAGGATGTTCTTTACATTCTTTCAAGAGGTATTTTAACTGATAAAGAAAGGAAGTTTGTTAGGGTACTTAATGAAGACGGGGAAATAATAGAAAAGGATATTGAGGTTGGTCTTAGCGCAGATGATGGAAAACGAGAAATACTTTCAGGAGTTTTGGAGGGAGAAGAAATAGTTTTAAAAATAAAAGATGCTAATTAAGATTAAAAATATTAAAAAGGAATTCTATAGTGATGAGATTTCTACAAAAGTGCTTCATGGAATTTCTTTTGATATTCAAAAAGGAGAATTTGTTTCTATAATGGGTCCTTCTGGGTCAGGTAAATCAACTTTAATGCATATTTTAAGTTTTTTAGATAAGGCAAGTAGTGGCGAATATTTTTTTGAAGGGAAAGATGTTTCAAAATTTTCAGATGACAGGCTTGCTGATATGAGGTCAAAAAAAGTGGGCTTTATATTCCAATCATTTAATTTACTCTCTAGTTTAACCGTGCTTGAAAATGTGACATTACCTTTAATTTATTCGAATGCTACAAACAAAGATGAAAAAGGAAAATATCTTTTAGAACAGTTTGGGCTAAGCCATAGATTAAATTTTAATCCAACAAAACTTTCAGGTGGGGAAAAGCAAAGAGTAGCTATTGCAAGAGCTCTTGTAAATGATCCAGAGGTAATTTTTGCAGATGAACCTACTGGGAATTTAGATTCAAAATCAGGTCTTCAAGTAATGAAAATTTTACAAGGATTAAATAAAAAAGGAAATACTATAATTTTAGTTACTCACGAAAAAGCTACTGCAAACCATGCAAAAAGAATCATAAGGATTAGGGATGGCTTGATTGTAAGCGATGAAAATGTTTTAAATCAAGAAACTGCAAAAGAAAATAGTGAGCTTGAAAAATAATGCATATTTTAGAATCTATTAAAATATCTCTTAAAATGCTATCCAGGAAAAAGATGCAATCTTTTTTAACGATGCTTGGTATTGTTATAGGAGTCATGGCAGTTGTTATTGTTTTGTCTTTAGGAGAGAGTGCAAAAGAGTTTGTTTTGGGAGAAGTTAAAACAATAGGAACAGATTTAATCGCAATAACTCCTGGGAAGGTTGGTGAGAGGATTCCAGCAAGTGCTTTTGGCGTGGTTAATACAAGTTTAAAGTATAAAGATGGTGAGAAGTTAGAAAAAATGTATCATCCAAACATTGATGAAGTAGCAATGTATGTTCAGGGGAATAGCAATATAGTATTTGAGGACAATGCGTTGAATTCTTCTTTTGTAGGCTCTACTGAAAGTTATATTATTATTGAAAAAGCGAAAATAAAGGCAGGGAGATTCTTTACCAAAGAAGAAGAGCAAGGATTGGCTCGTGTTGTAGTCCTTGGGTCAAAGTTAGCAGAAGAATTGTTTGGTGAGCAAGACCCTATTCAGCAGAAAGTGAAAATAAAGAATATGAATTTTAGAGTGATTGGAGTGTTTGAGGAAAAAGGAGGAAGTATGTTGCAAGATCAAGACAAGACTGTTGTTGTTCCAATTAAAGTAGCACAAAAATTATTGCTTGGTATAAATCACATTAATTTTATTAGAATAAAAGTAAAGGATGAAAGTTTAATAGATTCTACGATTGAAGATGTGGCAGAATCTTTAAGAGAAAGCCACAATATTAGTTCTTTTGAAGATGATGATTTTAGAATAAATACATCAGCAGAAGCTCTTGATACATTAAATATTATAACAGATGCATTGAAATTCTTTTTAGTGGCTGTTTCTTTTGTGTCACTTATTGTGGGTGGTTTTGGAATAATGAATATTATGCTTGCAACAGTTGAAGAACGGATTCAAGAGATAGGACTTAGAAAAGCACTTGGAGCGAAGGAGGGACAAATAGTTTCTCAATTTTTAATTGAAACAGTGGCAATAACTTTTTTAAGTGGTCTTATTGGTATTATCTTAGGTATATCAATATCATTTATTGCTTATAAAGTAATTACGGCATTAAATTTAAAGTGGGTATTTCTAGTTCCGATCGATTCTATAATATTTGCCACAGTTATTTCTATAACAATTGGACTTGTTTTTGGAATTTTTCCAGCTAAAAAAGCAAGCAAGTTAGACCCGATTGAGGCATTGCGTTATGAATAGTTTAAAAATAGCTTACAACAATTTAAAAAAGAATAAGTCACGAACAATTTTAACTATGATTGCAATAGCACTTGGTATTTCAATTTTAATTATTATGGTAGCAACAGGGGGTGGACTTAAAAAAATGGTTTTGAGTGAGGTTGATGGTTTTGGGTTTGATATGATTTCTGTTGAAACAAGGATACCAGGTAAAAAAAGGGATACCTCAGCTACTGATTTTGCTAAAGGAATTACGATAACAACATTTAAGAATAAGGATGTTTCAAGACTTAAAAAGCATGAGAACGTAGAGTCTATTTATGGTTTTGTAACAGGACAGGAAGTTATTAGGCGGGGAAATGAAGATAGAAATATATTAATTTTTGGATATGGAGCAGGTGCACCTGATGTGCAGAGAATGGATATAGAGGAGGGACGGTTTTATACTGAGGATGAGGAAAGTTCAATAAGTTCAGTTATTGTTTTAGGTTCAGAATTAAAGGAGATTCTTTTTGGCGATGATGACCCTCTTTTGCAAACTGTATATGTTAGAAACTTGCCTTTTAAAGTAGTGGGAATACTTAAAGAAAGGACAACAAGTCTTTCTATGGATTTAAATAGGATTGCGTTTATGCCAACTTTGACAATGCAAAAGAAACTACTTGGCACAGATTATGTTTTGGGTGTGGCTATAAAAGTTAAGGATGTTTCTAGAATAGATGAAACAAAAGAAGATTTAACCTATATTATGAGAGAACAGCATAATATAGAGAATCCAGATGAGGATGATTTTGAAGTTTCAACTATAGCGGAAACAATACAAATGGTGAATAATATAATTAATGGAATCAATGCTTTCTTAATAGCTTTGGCACTTGTATCTCTTGTGGTAGGCGGGGTGGGTATTATGAATATTATGTATGTATCTGTTTCAGAAAGAGTTTTTGAGATAGGGCTTAGAATGGCGCTTGGAGCAAGAAAGAAAGATATACTTTATCAATTTTTAGCAGAGGCAGTTTTGTTAACAATTGCGGGAGGTGTTTTAGGGCTTGTTTTAGGGCTTTTTATTTGCCTACTTTTTAATAATCTTTCCTCTGCTTTAGGGATTGGAATTTATGCTGTTATTTCTATATCTTCAATAGTCTTCGCCTTTATATTTGCTGGAGCTTTAGGGCTTGTGTCGGGTATTTATCCAGCTATAAAAGCATCTAATTTAGATCCAATTACTGCCCTAAGGAGATAGTATTTTATACTTGTAAATTATTGAAGTTATAGTTTAGGCGTGGTATAATTAAAATATGAGATTAAAAACATTTTTAGTATTAACAATTTTGTTTTTGAGTGTTTCATTTTTTAATGTTTCTGCAAAAGGGATAGACGAGATAAAAGTGGAAAGAGAGATTTACTTGGAAAATAATATTTCTTATATCGTCAAAGAAAAAGGACTTATACCTAAAAAAGAATTTAAAGTTAAGAGCATGGATTGGATTTCTCGTGACTCTGTTTTGGTAGAATTTAAAGATAAGAAAAAAACATATTTAGCACTTATTGACTTTAAAGAGGATTCAAACGCTGTTGAATATGTTCAGATATTTGAGCCAGGAGAATAAATGAGATTCTTGTGTTTTTTATTGACTACATAATGCAGATGTGGTTGTTTTGACAATATTAATTTAGTTTGATAGGATAATACTATAATTATTCCGGTGTGGCGCAATGGTAGCGCAACTCCCTGTTAAGGAGTGGGTTGTAGGTTCGAATCCTACCACCGGAGCCA
>Ga0265293_10006047_pt1 | contig 19678 bp, 19 predicted proteins | sample Munlanlewell138R_FD_192505 | JGI IMG/M metagenome (GOLD analysis project Ga0265293, IMG submission 192505) | Leachate microbial communities from a municipal landfill in Southern Ontario, Canada - Leachate well 138R | ecosystem: Engineered > Solid waste > Landfill > Unclassified | place: Canada... | reverse complement strand
TTTAAATAGTGTGTGTTATGAGGTGGGAGAATTTTTTAGGGCGTAAGAGGAGTAATGGTTTTGCTGTTTCTCTGTTTCATTCGGCAATGATTATTTCTTTGATGATTGTGCTAATTGTTTCTGTTGTGTTGACCTCTTCTTGTAGTGGTCTTACTATTATAGATGACAATTCGACTAAAGGTGAAGAGGATTCCTCTAAAATAGATGGTGATTCTGATATAGACGATGGTAGTGAGCAGGGGGTTTTATTTGTGAGTTTTACTAAGGAGCATAATGGTGGAAGTAAGCTAGAGGGGTCATGTGATAGTAATATAGAGGGGTCATGTGGTAATGACTTGCGGGTGGCTTGTAGTTATAGTCGCGAGATGCCAGATAGTAATAGCTTTATTTTGAGTATTAAGGAGGTTGGAGGTGAGTCTGTTTATAGGGGGCTCTATGGGCAAAGGCCAGATACTGTTAGGCTTTCTGCTGGAACTTACGATGTTGAGGTCTGTTCTAGGGAGTTTGCTGCTCCTGAGTTTGACGCCCCTTGTTATTACGATTCTGGAACTGTTTTGGTAGAGAGTGGTAGAACTACTTCTATCTCTTTTTTGTGTAAACAATCTAATTGTGGGCTTAGGCTTGGCTTTACTTCTGAATTTAAAAAGCGTTTTGCTAATTATATTGCTGAGGTAGAGGATTCGAAGGGGAGGGCTTTATATAGTTATGCCGAGAGTCGTTTCCTCTATTTGACTCCGGGAGACATTTTTATTAGACTCAAGATGGTTGATAATTCTTCTAGTAATGCTGGCAATAACTCTTCGGGTAATGCTGGCAATAATTCTTCTGATGGTGGTAATTTTGGTGGGAGTTCGTTTTTAATTATAAGAAAAGCAATAGCGGCTATGGAGATGGTTACTGTTAATTTGCACTCTTCTACTACAGGAGGAGGTGATTCGGGAGGTGATAACCCTTCTGATGATTCACAGGTGTTTACAGGTATTCTAATTGATACCTCCTCTGTGTGGCTTTCAGATGATGTAGTTGTGGGAGAGAGGCGTGATGGAAGTACTAAGGAGCTTGCTTTAACAGTAGATGAGATTTCTGGGTATATAGGTGCCAAGGATGTTTGGGTTAGTGGTTATGTAGTTGGTTACCTTACTCAGGGGTCTCTCATCTCTTTACAGCCGTTTGAAAATGAGACTAATATTGCTATTGCATCTGTTGTTGGTGAGAAAAATAGAGATTTATGTGCAGGGGTCTCTCTTACTGCAGGCTCTGTTAGAACTGCATTGAACTTAAAGAGTAATCCAGAAAATCTTGGTAAAAAGGTGTATATAAGAGGAGATGTTGTGGAGAGTTATTTTGGACTGAAAGGAGTTAAGAGTGTTAAAGAGTGCTTTATTGAGAAATAGAGTGATTTGTTGAGTAATGGTGTATTTTGTTGAGTAATTTTTTGCAAGTATTGGGTACTATTAAGAATTATCGTGTAAATTTGTAGCAGTATATAGTTAAAATGGGTAGGCTATTGATAAATGAGTAGGCTATTAATAAGCGGATGGACTATTAATAATAAGTACAGATTACTTTAGGATGGATTATTTTGCACATGAAACAGCTGTTATTGATCCTGGATCGGAAATTGGCAGTGGTACAAAAATTTGGCACTTTACACATATTATGACAGGTAGTGTTATTGGTGAATCTTGTAATATTGGTCAGAATGTTGTGATCTCTCCTAAGGTTGTTTTAGGTAGAAATGTGAAGGTGCAGAATAATGTTTCTGTATATACGGGTGTTGTTTGTGAAGATGATGTTTTTCTTGGTCCCTCTTGTGTCTTTACTAATGTGACTAACCCTAGAAGTGCTGTGGTGAGAAGGGGCTATTATGTGAATACTCGTGTTTGCCAAGGTGCAACTATTGGGGCAAATGCTACAATTATTTGTGGTAATGATATTGGAAAATATTCACTGGTTGGGGCTGGTGCTGTGGTTACCAAGCCTGTCCCTCCTTATGCATTAGTACTTGGTGCACCAGCTAGAGTAGTTGGTTGGGTAAGTGAATATGCTCATAAACTGCAATTTGATGAAGATGGTTATGCAGTTTGTCCAGAAACTGGGCAGGGTTATAGAAAAACAGATGAGGGAGTAATGCGAGTTCTTTAGCCATCTGCTTGAATTAATTTATAATGCAAATAGAGAGAGATTTTCTTACTAAAACACTCTATGCTACAGATGCTTCGGCATACCGTGAGTTTCCAGAGGGGGTTTGCTATCCTAAAAATAGTAGTGATATAGTTGCTCTTGTAAAGCAGGCTTCTATAGAGGGGTTTTCTATAATTCCTAGAGCTGCTGGTACCTCTTTGGCTGGGCAGGTTGTTGGGAAAGGGGTGGTAGCCAATATCTATTCTAATTTTAATGAGATTCTTGAGATTAATTTTGAGGAGCGTTGGGCTAGAGTAGAGCCTGGTGTTGTGTTGGATATTTTGAATAGAGAGGCTGCTAAGGGTGGGTTGTTTTTTGGGCCAGAAACCTCTACATCTAACCGTTGTACTTTAGGTGGAATGGTTGGGAATAATTCATGTGGTTCTCACTCTTTGGTTTATGGGAGTACTAGAGACCATCTTTTGGAGGCTACAGTTGTGCTTTCAGATGGTTCGGTTGCTGTTTTTAAAGATCTATCTAAAGAGGAGTTTGAGCAGAAGCAAAAGTTAGAGAGCTTAGAGGGAGAGATTTACCGTTATATGGCGGCTCTTCTAAAAGATGAGTATACTTTAAAAGAAATAAATGAGCAGTTTCCAGACCCAATAGTGCGTAGGCGCAATAGTGGTTATGCTTTAGATGAGTTTGTTGTTTCTAAATATAATTTATGTAAAATTCTTGCGGGTTCTGAGGGTACTCTTGCTTTTATTACGGAGTTGAAACTTAATTTGGTTCCATTACCTCATAAGGAGAAGATGTTGATTTGTGCTCACTGCTCTTCTTTGGAAGATGCATTTAAGGCAAATTTGGTTGCTCTTGAGCATAACCCGGTTGCAGTAGAGCTTATGGATTCCAATATTTTGGAGCTTAGTAAGTCTAATATTTCTCAAAATAAAAATAGATTCTTTATCTCTGGTAACCCGGCTGCAATAATTATTATTGAGTTGGTTTCAGATAGTGCACAGGAGCTTTCTCAAATGGTCTCTAATACTCAAGAGGCTCTCATTAATAGTGGGTTGGTCTATCACTGTAGTTTAGTTTCGGCTCAAAAGGCTCCCCGTGTTTGGGAGTTGCGTAAGGCTGGGCTTGGGTTACTTACCTCTATGGCTGGCGATGTTAAGCCTGTTTCTGTGATTGAAGATAGTGCTGTTGCTCCATATAGGTTGCCTGAGTATATGGCAGATTTTATGGAGATGCTTAAGAGGTACTCTTTGGAGTGTGTGTTTCATGCACATATTGGAACTGGAGAGCTCCATTTAAGGCCTCTGCTTAATCTTAAAAAAAGTGACCATGTTGCTCTCTTTAGAGAAATTGCTCGTGAGACTGCTCTGCTTGTAAAAAAACATAGGGGGTCTCTTAGTGGTGAGCATGGCGATGGCCGTTTGAGGGGAGAGTTTATCCCTCTAATGTATGGTAATTTCTTGTATGGAATTATGAGGGAGGTTAAGAGAGTATTTGACTCTAAAGGTGTTTTTAATGCTCAGAAAATAGTTGACACTCCTGCTATGAATAGCTCTTTGCGTTATGAGAGTGATGTTGAGGTTAAGGAGTATAATACTTTTTTTGATTTCTCTTCCCAGGGTGGTTTTGTTAGAGCTCTCGAGCAGTGTAATGGTTCGGGCGATTGCCTTAAGTCTCATCTTTTTTCTGGAACTATGTGCCCCTCTTTTAGAATTACTGGTTTAGAGAAAGATAGTACTCGTGGGCGCTCTAATATTATGCGGGAGCTACTTACTAACCCACGTAGTGAAAGGGTCTTTGACCAAAAAGAGGTTCTGGAGGCTTTAGATCTTTGTCTCTCTTGTAAGGCTTGTAAAAGTGAATGCCCTTCTAATGTAGATATGGCTAAGTATAAGGCCGAGTTTATGCAGCACCACTATAATATTTGTGGGCCCTCTTTTCGCTCTTTTATGATTTCTAGAATGGCGCAGGTTCAGCGTATTGGTTCTTTTTTTCCTGCTATTTATAATTTTTTTGCTTCTAATAAAATAACCTCGGCACTTCTTAAAAAGATACTGAATTTTGCTGCGGAAAGGGAGATTCCTGCTCTCTCTAGGTATACGCTTAGGGCGTTGGCTTCTGGCCGAGTTTCTAAGGGGGTCTCTAATAAAAGGGAGCAGGATTTGATTAAAAGTAAACCAGATTTACAACGTACGGTCTATCTGTTTGCAGATGAGTTTACTAATTATAATGAGGCTCAGATTGGTATGGCTTTTATTGAGCTTATGGAGAGGTTGGGTTATAGGGTTATTGTTCCCAAACATGTAGAGAGTGGTAGGGCTGCTATATCTAAGGGGATGTTGAAGCGTGCTAAAAAGCTGGCTGTTAGAAATGTGGAGTTATTAAAGGAGGTAATCTCTGAGGAGACTCCGTTGGTAGGGATTGAGCCCTCGGCAATTCTCTCTTTTAGAGACGAGTACCCTTGTTTGGTGCCCAATGAGCTTAAAGAAGATGCTAAATCTTTAGCAAAATCTGCACTGTTATATGATGAGTTTATTATGCGTGAGTTTAATGAAGGGCATATAGATGCTTCTCTTTTTACTGAGAGCTCTTTAGATATTAATCTTCATGGCCATTGCCATCAGAAGTCACTTGCTTCGGTTGAGCTTTCGGCGCAGATGCTTTCAATTCCTAAGAATTATTCTGTAGAGACTTTAGATACTGGTTGTTGTGGTATGGCTGGCTCTTTTGGTTTTGAAAAAGAGCATTATAAATATTCCGTTGAGATAGGGGAGCAACAGCTTTTTCCTTTGGTTCGTGTTGCTGGTGCGCAAGTTGCTATTGCTGCGCCGGGCACCTCTTGTCGCCAACATATTAAAGAGGGTACTGGGCGTGAGGCGTTCCACCCAATTGAAATTTTAAACAAAGCACTGCTTAAAACACACTGTTTTTAACTTATCTTCTAACCCCGTATCCTGTTCCATTTAGAGGTCTTCTCCCTCTGGGGCTTCTTCTGTAATTTCTATTTCCAGTTCCATCCATTATACCTAAACCTCTTCCACCGCGTCTTCCTTGGCGTACTCCGTCTACATTGCCTGTTCCATCTCTGCGGCCTGCTCCTGAACCATCTCTTAGACCTTGTCTATTTCCGGTTCCGTCCATAAGTCCTTTTCCGTTTCCTATTGTACAGGTTCCGTTTTCGAAGTTGTCGCAAAGGCCGTTTCCGTCTTTATCTACAAAGCATGCGCGTAATGTTTGTGCTGTGTTTGTTGTTTTTGTTGTTGTCTGAGTTGTTTTAACATTCTCGTTTGCATTTTGAGCAAAACTTGTTGTTGTAAATGCTGCTAATGCAATTCCTATTAGTAATAATTTTGTTTTCATATTAATTGTTTTTAATTGTTTGTTTCTACTTATAAGACAGCTAGATTCTCTATTTCCTACGCTTTATTTTTTAATTTTGATTTGTTGCTCTGTTGCGTCTGGCACCTCGGCCATTACCTGCTCCTCTCATATTGCGGCTCTCATTAAAAAGTGGAGCGAATACTATTTCTAGTTGCTCTGCTTGTTCTGGAGTGCATTTTTCACGTAGTTGAAGGTAGAATTCTGTTGTTATCTTTTTTAGATTGGCATGTGAAATACCAATGCTGTCTGAGTAGATCTTGGTTTTCTCTCTATCTGGTGTAGTTTTGTGAATCTCTTGAGAGAGTTTTGTTTTATATAGATTTAAGTTGCCAATTATTTCATTGGCTTTATGCCTAAATTGGCGGCTCTCTTCTCTGTAAAAATCTAGTTGAGATTGGTTGAAATTAAGCTGAGATCTAAGATACCTTCCACTGAGAGGTGAGCTTTCTGGGTCTATAATTATAGAATCTTCCTCTTCTGTTACAGAGTTGTTGTTGCTAATAATTATAGTTGCAATGGTGCTTATGTTTAATAATGCTAGAAAAACTACAGCCCAAGATAGGATTTTGTATTTTGTCTCTTGTTTCATCTTAATTCTTGTTATTATTCTAGGTTATAAAGATGCAAATTTTCTAATTGAGTGTCGTTAATGGCAAGTGAGTTATTTGTTTGAGTATTTAAACTCTCTTTAGAGGTATAACTGTTTCCAAGGAAGACTCCTAATGCCAGCACTGCTGCTGCCCCTACGCTCATTGCTAAGTTAAATGCAAGCTTGTAAGTTTTTCTCTCTTTTAAAGAGATTGCAGGTTCTCTGTTAAATTCATTTTCTTGAGCAACAATCTTTGCCATAACTTTAGCAGCAAGAAATGGGTTAGGTTTTATTTCTAACTCTTGCTTTATAAAGTTATCTATAATGGTTTTATTTGGATCTTTATTGTTAGTCATAATGTTATATTTTACTTCTCCTTATATATAAGACTCTATTTAGCGGTTTTTCCTACGCTTTTTTTAAGCCGTTTTTTCAAATGTCTTTTCCCTCTTTGTAGTAGCTGTTCTACTGCTCCCTCTGTTACTCCCATCACTTCTGAGATCTCTTTTTGTGATAGCTCTTTATACCTTTGAAGAATAAAGGCTGTTTTCTGGTTGGTGGGTAAGCTATCAATTGCTTTTCTTACTTTGAGATTTCTCTCTTCTTCTATTAATTGTTGTTCTGGGTTCTTCTGGTCTGAGGAGTCTAATCCTTGCCCTTTTATCTCTTCTATGCTGCTAAAGAGCGAGGTTCTTTTATGTTTGTTTATCTGGTTGAGACAGCTATTTACTGTTATTCTGTAGAGCCAAGTAGAGAGTTTTGAATTTCCTTTAAATGTGTTTAAAGAGTTGAATGCTTTTATTAAAACTTCTTGTACAATATCTTCTGCTTCTTCTTTTGAATGCATGTAACCAAGAGCTACTCTAAAGAGTTGTTCTGCATATTTTTCTGCTATGACACCAAACTTTTCTGTGTTGCCATTGAGAATTTCGCTTATTATTTCTAACTCTTTGTTTTCTTCCATTCTAACTACTAATGCCTAGTGTAGGTACTGTGCAATGTGTGACTAAATTACTAATAATAGACAGTTAAATAAACTTTTTCCTACGAAAAAACCACCATCTTGTAAGATAGTGGTCTCTTTTTAAGTTAATATTTCTCTTTTAGTTTTTTATTTCTCTTCTTTTTTACCTAGAAGTACTTGATCTATTGCTTCTTTAAAACTAGTTTTAGGGAGTGCACCCATTGCCATTTGTGGCTGACCTTCCATTGGTACAAAAAGAATTGATGGTATACTTCTAATCCCAAATGCGCCAGCTAATTCTTGCTCTTGCTCTGTATTTACTTTATATATGTATATATCATTTTCATACTCTTTCGCAAGTTCGTCTAGAATTGGAGCTATTGTTTTACATGGGCCACACCAATCTGCATAGAAGTCTATAATTGCAGGTTTGTCTCCTAGATATTTCCAGGTAGTTGGGTCTGCTTCGTAATTTGCTACTTTAGTTAAAAAATCTTCTTTTGTTAGATGAATTGTTTTCATAAATTAGTATTTAATTTTTTTGATTTCTATTTATTTATTCTTTTGGCCACTCAAAGTTTGAGTAGTCTGTTTGTTCTGGAATTTGCCCTGGAAGTACTGTATAATCATTCTCTTCTAGTTTTGCAACTACCTCTTTAAAAGAGACTTCTTGGGTATGATCTATTTTAATTTCATTTTTGAAGTTGTCTATATTTACCCCATATACTCCGTTGATAGATGCTATCTCTCTGTTGATAGAGTTGTTAAATACACAACAAGATGCTTTTTCTACCTTTATTATTGTTCTCATTTCTTTCTCTTTTTTAAAAGACTAAATGTAAGAGCTCCTAATACTACTCCGTAAAGTGTGCTGTTTAAAGGAGATGATGTAATTGGGCAGGTGCCGCTGTTACATCCAATATAGTACCAGTAGAGGTACCCTCCGGCTGCGCCTATTGCTGCTCCAGCAAGTGTTAGCCACTCTTTTTTTATTAATTCTACTATTTTATCTTTCATTTAATTTTAACTCCTTTTTTATTCTAGAGAACTAAACTTATCTCTGGAAATATTTTCTTTAGGAAATAATATTGCAAAGATAAATATGTTTTCTTTAAAAACAAATTTCCATGGGAAAATAAATTTTACTCATAGAGTAACTTAGAAATTTTCGAACAATATTGATGTAATGCTGTTTTAAAGGGTGTTAAATTAATATTATATGTCTTATAACTTACTTAAAGGAAAAAGAGGCCTTATTTTTGGTGCTCTTAACGAGAACTCTATTGCGTGGAAAACAGCTGAAAGAGTTTATCAAGAGGGGGGGAGGTTTGTGCTTACAAATACTCCTGCTTCTATGAAAATGGGAAATGTAGATGAACTTGCCAAAAAATGTGATACTATTGTTATTCCTGCCGATGCTACAAATGTAGAGGATTTAGAGAACTTAGTTGTTAAGGGTATGGAGTATTTAGGAGGGAAATTCGATTTTGTTCTTCACTCTATTGGTATGTCTCCTAATGTTAGAAAGGGGCGTACTTACGATAATCTTAACTATCATTATTTACACCAGACGTTAGATATTTCGGCAATCTCTTTTCATAAAATATTGCAGAGTTGTAGAAAACTAGATGCTATTGCAGATTGGGGCTCGGTGGTGGCACTTACCTATGTGGCTGCTCAAAAGACTCTTTATGGTTATAACGATATGGCAGATGCAAAGGCCCTGCTTGAGTCTATTACTCGTAGCTTTGGTTATATTTATGGTAGAGAGAGAAATATTAGAGTTAATACTATATCTCAGTCTCCAACTATGACTACTGCAGGTGGTGGAATTATGGGGTTCGATAAGCTTTTTGATTTTGCCGAGAGAATGGCCCCGTTGGGAAATGCTTCGGCAGATGAGTGTGCCGATTATATTATTACTCTCTTCTCTGATTTAACTAGGAAAGTAACTATGCAGAATCTCTATCACGATGGGGGGTACTCTAGCATGGGTATGAGTTTAGCTGCTATGAGCGTTTATAGAGAAGGGCTGGAGTATACAGATGTTAGTAAAGATTTATCTAGTGAGTCTGGTAAGACTGCCAGGCTTCGTAAGCTAGATAAAAAAGAGATGCCTAATAAAGAGGGCGAGCAACAATAATTCCTTTATTGGTTTTGGAGCTTAGTGTATACTCTTCTAGTGAGAGTTTTTCTATTACAACTTTTTTCTCGCTAGAAGATGCATGTATAAAAGTAAGGCGCTCTTGCTCTTTATAGATAAAAGCAACGTGTGAGATGTCTAATCCTTTGGTTGTTGTAACAAAGGCTAAGATATCTCCACTTTTAAAACCTTTTCCGTTTGCTTCTGTTTGGGCATTTTGCTCTATCTCATTTTTGGGTATATAGTAGTTTTTAAGTGCCGAGGTTTTAATTTCTGCCTCTCTTATTTTTTTAGTGAGGTGGCTGTTGTTTTTAAGTTGCTTATATCTTGTGGGGTTAGAAGAGATAAAATTTAGATTGAAGTAGATCTCTCTCCCCCCGTTCTCTTTAGTTATGTTTTTGAGAATTCCTCTCTTTTGATTTTGGGCTATCCATTCGCTTGTGTAGTGGAGGCGGCTGGAGTAGTCTTCTATAGTGCCATTGCGGTAGCGAATAGCTTGTAGCTGTGCCATGAATTTTTCAAATGTGGGATTGCCTTCTTTTACTGTTCTTGATAGGGCAAGAACGGTCTCTACAAAGGTGGTACAGTCTAGTTGGGTTAAGTTTACTGTTAATATTTCTGGTTCTAACTCTAGTGTATGTGCAACATAAGGAGTGCCTAAGAAAAAGAGAGCTGTTTGAGTAACTAGCTTGTTAAAATCAAGCTCTTTTTTATCTTGAAACTGAGTTTTATAGCTCTCAAAAACTGCTATATCTTTTTCACTATAATTGGCAGATAGCTGCTGGTTGTTTGTAGCTATATGTTGTTTTTGCGAAAAAGAGAGTGTTACTATAAGTAGTAAAAAGGAAGTGAGTATCTTTTTTTTCATTACTTTGTTAAAAAATAGGTAGCTTATTTATTGGTTAGACAAATTTACAAATAATAAGGAACTATTTTTGCATATATACCAAATTCACTTTAACAATCTTATTTAAATGCATAAAAAATTATCTCTTAGTGAACAAAAGAAAATGGAAGCTCTAGGTTTTTTTGAAAAAGAGAACTCAAAAGAGCATATTCACCAATATATTAAATTAAGATTGGAGGCTTTGGGCTTAATAGACAATGCTTGTGGCCAAGATGAGTCTGATGGTTTTTTAGCTTTGGCTAAATCTTTAATAATTAATTATAGAGAGCGGGAGAGACAGTTTAAAGACTACCTATGCCCTGCAGACGAGAGGATACAAACTTTTATAAATAATTATTTCAAAGGGTTAGATGTTCCAGAAATTAAGATTCCCTCTTTTACTTTTACTTTAGATTTTTATGGTATTGCTAGAGAGTTGTCTCTCCCAGAAAAGAGAGAGGAGTTTCTTTCTAAATATGTTAGCTCTTACAGAGTAAGACAGGGAGTTTTGCATAATCCTAAAAACGATAGAAGAACTACTAAAGGTGTTTTTCATATAGCAGAGGGTGGGCTCCCTATCCCAGATGATAAAAAGGCTGTTCCAGCTATTACTGCTGCCCATCTGTTTCATAAAGCAACTCAAATTGAAGGGGATATATTTAACTTGCCTTTTACAGAAGATTCTTGCCAAAAAGCAAGTGTCTTTGTCTCTCTGTTGTTAAGGCCATTAGTTAGTCCAGAGGTTCCTGGGATTAGTGCAGAGAGATCTATGGAGGTAAGGTTCTTTGCCCCAGGTTCTTTAGTTTGTAACTTAGATTTTATTGAGTCTATTTTTGGTAATGGTGGCTCTCCCTACCATATTCAAAAAGATGCTGCGTTAGACCATGAGTCTTGGAGTGGTCATACAGGTTGTGTTATTTTGGCTCCTCAGCTTTGTGAGTTAACTAAAAAAGAGGTTGGATTACCTCATATCTCTAAAGCTAGTGAGAGAGAGAAGAGAGATGGTATGTGTTGGGAGAAAGAGAATGAACTTTACAACGATGGGGTTCCTTTTAAACTCACTATGCGTACAGAGGAGGGAGTAATAGCTACAGTAATTGCCGATAACTATTTTGGGTACTCAAAGAAAGAGATAAAAACTTTTATCTCTTTCGCTGCTAACTTACTTGGTAATGCAGAGGAAGAACATGCTGGTGGCGCTTTAATTTTCCCTTCTTATAACCAGGGCGAGGGGCAAATAACAAAGGCAAAAAACTTTGCAGTCTCTTTGAAAAACATTGCAAAGATTTTCCCAGATGTTATAGAGATGAAGCCGCAAGGTTATGGTGTAGACCGTAATTATAATAATATAATGTATGTTCCAGAATCTTCTAGATTCGATATTAAAAAGCAGACTGTTACTTGGCTATATGGGAAAGAAGATTTTAGTATAAAGCTCTTGCCTAATGTTATTTATATTCAGCCCAATGGGCATAAGTACCGTATGGAAAAGGCTTCTGGTACTTTTAATTACCGTTTGGTAGAGACTAATGCAGAGGGGGTTATGATTCATAAACCTTGTACAGTATCTGGAGGAGGTAAGTCTGAAATTTCTAAATCTATAAGTGACTCTATAATATCTGGCTCTTTCTTTATTAAAGATTTTGAATCTGATTTTAAAGAGGTAGAAGAGATTATAAATTTTAATTATTATACGAGGTTTAAGGTTATTAGAAAAGATAAAAAGGAGAGTCGTTCTTTTTTAAGCAGTAAAAGATCTATGGGCTCTTCTATTAAATTACTAACTCCTTCTCTAGAATATACAGATGAGTATAATAGTTGGTTGGAGTCTATTCCTCAATATATTAAGGGGATTGCATTCATTATTAAACGTTTTTATAGAGATGAGTGGGGGCAAAACTGGAAGCAGCATTTTTCTGTAGATATTTTAAATGGGCAGCCCGGTAATGAGCTTAAATATCAAGATAGGAAGTTGGTTGCAAGATATTTGAGAGTGGGTTACGATAGTAAAGGAGCGTGGCGCACTTTTAAACTAAGGCAAGACTATGTCCATTCAGATAAGTTACAGATGGAAGATGATATTACAGTTTCTACTGTTGTTCCAACCTCTTCGCTCTCTAATTTGAACCCTATAGTAGATAATAGGAGTGTTAAGCTAATATCTAATTGTGAGTATCGCTTTTTCCAAAGGCCAGACGAAGCTGTTAACAGGGGGCTAGATTGTAAGGCAGAGAAAGATTTATCTACGCCAAATACTTTTATCTCTAATTTTGAGCCGTTAGATGTTAACAATGCAGTAGAGATGGTAGAAGATGTAATTAATTTCGATCTTTTTACCACTCCTATGAGGGAATTAATTGAAGATGTGGCCCAAAATAAATCTGCTAAATATTTTGTCTCTTCTTCTAACGCTAGAATTGTAGATGGTAAAGAGACTAAGAATGTTCGTTATCTACAAACTCGCGACGATATTATTGACCCGCGAAATAAGTATATTGCAGAGATTGGTATGCGTATAGCTAGGTCTCTGCCTACAAATAAACCACTTTACATACCTGTTAATTCGGTTCTGCCAGGGCGTAGAAATAACCCTGCCGAAAAGGGAATTCGTCCTTTAGCTGTTTATAATCCAGTTCATTATCAAGATCTACCAGAGTTATTTATGGATTTTATTTGCTCTTTAACTGGGAAATCGCCTTCTACAACGGGGGCTGGTTCAGAGGGTGCTTTAACTAAGGCTCCTTTTAATGCCTTACTTCCAATTATTGATTTGAATAATGCTTTGGTTTCTTTTATAGTAACTGGTTATGAGGGTTTTACTACTCCTGCTGGTTTTATAGGCACTAAATATAGAATAGATCATGATTTGAGTCTCTTGATTCCCGAACTTTGGGCTAGGCTTCATAACAAGGAGAGAGATTCTGCTTTAATGATAAAAGAGGGCTACTTAGAAAAGATTGAAGATTTTGAACATAAAGGGAAGAAAATTCCTGCCTCTATTTTAGGATATAGAATTACAAAGAAATTTGTTAATGGCTTTTTTGGCCGTGTTTTTGAAAATCCTAATGTTATATTTCCAGACGATATGCTCCGCCCAGAGCTGCAAGGTGTAGATGAATTTGCCGATGGTGTTTTGAATATTGTAGAGTCGCAAAAGAGGGTTGCCCAGGCCTATTTTAGAGATGGGAGTATTGAGTGTGCTATACCACCACTTAAGGCTTTGCTTAACATTATGGTTCATGGGCACTACCAAGGTAAGGGGCTTAATTCTCCTGAGGTGAGAGAGCTGTTTACATATAAAGCAACCGTTGAATCTGATTGGTACAAAGCTAGGTTAATGGCCAAACAGCAGTCAGATATCTCTCTCTATGCTAGTCATATAAGATATCTAGAGAAGATTATTAGAGAAGATCATAATCTTTCACTAGAGTTGTATCAAAGCTTTCTTGAAAACCTTAAGGTACTTAAGAAGAGTTATGAGTATATCTGCTCATATGAGTATGCTAAAACCCTTAGTGGTACAATAGGTAGGGACAGAATTAAAAACTAGCCTCTTTAGGGTTAGTCATTTTTGGCTAACCCTTTGATCTATAATGAGGTGAAATAATGTCTATCTTTGCCTCTTTGAATTTATCTTGAATGTTTTGATGGAGTGAAGAGTAGATAGTTGCTTGTTTAGATGCCTCTCTTGTATATGCATTTATTTGATATTTTACGTAAAAATCGTCTAGTTTGGTTTGTAGTACAAAAGGTTTAGGTCTTTTCAATAGGTGTTCTGTTTTTGCTGCTGCTTCTTCTAGCGCTTTGTGTACTTGAGGCCAAGGTGAGTTATAACCAATTGTTACAGTAGTGTGTATTATTAGTCCCTCTTTCTTGGAGAGGGCTGTATAGTTTATTGTGTTTCCTATTAATATTGTAGAATTTGGGATTGTAATCTCTTCGTTATTTTGTGTGCGAAGCCTGGTTATTAAAAGTGTTTTTTCTATAACATCACCGGTAATATCGCCAAGTTTTATGCGATCTCCTACTTTGAATGGGCGCATATATGTTATTACTAGGCCTGCTATTATATTGCTAGTTGCTAAATATGAGCCTAGTAATATTAATAGGCCTATAAATATAGTGACTCCTATAAATACTTCTGAGCTTGAACCTGGTAGGTGTGGGAACATTAATATTAGGGTGAAAGCTATAAGTAGAAATCTTATGATGTTAAATGTTGGCATAGCCCACTCTTTGTGAAACCCTGTAATTGTTAATTTTTCTTCTTCAATCTCTTTGAAAATATATTTGAAAAATTGGTTTACATATTTCATTACTATGGCTATTACAAGTAAAGAAAATAGATGTGGTAAGTAATCTCTAATGCCAGCTATCATTACTTTGAAAGGACTCCATACAAGAGTGAATAGAGAATCTGCCCACTCCCTTGAGAATGGGAAAATACCAAAAATGATTGTGAGTGAAGTGTAAATAATAGCAATGTATATTATCCAACGGGTTAATTGGATAAGCTTTCTTATCATTACCATCTCTTGTTGTACAGTAATAAAGGTGTACTCTTTATATGCTAGGTTTTTGAGCCAATTATCTTGTTTAGATTCAACATAGAGTAGTAAGCTGTTGTACCCTCTTCTTATAACCCAGATTAGAAACCAGGCTAAAGAGATTATTAGGAAAACTAGTGCCACTCTGCCTAAGAGCTTTACTACGTTATTCTCTTCTTTGGCTTTGAGTAATTCTGCTTTTATAATTTCTAGATATTGGGCAGCTAAAGCTTTTGCCTCTGTTTTGGCTATTTTTGCATCTGCTTCAGAGATACTTAATATTATGAGGTCTTTATATATAATATCTTCTGTATCTTCTTGATGAACTACTCTAATGGAATCTATTGCAAAGAATTCATGGTCGTATAGTTTTCTTATTTGCCTAGATGCATTAGTTGCTCTGTCTTTATTAGAAACTGCTCCTAATTTTGTGCTAATTGTAAATAGTGTGTCTTTTGTGATTCCAATTACAGGAGCACCATTTTTCTGGTTAAGAAGAGTGTCTGTTGGTGTTGCTAATATCTCTTTTTGAGAAAATAATGAATCTTGCTTGGTTATTGGAGTTTGGGTTGTTGTAGAAGAGTTTTGTGCGTTAGCTTGTAGTGCCCATGCAAAAAGGAGCAGGAGTAAAACCGATTTATATATAGCTATAGATCTGTTGACTATAGATCTGTTGAGGGTAAATATATGTCTCATTTTATGGTATTGTTATTTTTAACTGTCTCTTCTGTGCTTGCTGTAGCTGCTTTATTTGCTTTGCCAGATGTTGCAGTTCCAATTGTCATTATGAGTGTAGAGATAACTATTACTTGTAGTATTAGGTTTCTGGTTACAAATGAAATTTGCAACTCTGGGGCTATAGACATAAAGAGGAGTATGGTAATAAGGCCTCGGGGCAATATAAAGAGTAGAGGCATTAACTTCTGTTTGGTTAGTTTCAGTTGAATGGTTCTTATGCCTAGCGCTATACTAATTATTACTATAGCCCATATGAGCGATTTAAAGTCTAGTATGTCTTTAGTCTCTATCATAAACCCAAAGACCATAAAAAAGAGTGAGCGGATTAGAAAGGTTAGTTCTGTTGTAATTTGTTTGAATCTTGTTACTTCCTTTTCTAAGGAGTCTGTCATTGTTGTGTTAATGAATGGAAATGCTATTATTTTATCTAAGTTGCCTATTGCAATTCCAAATAGAAGAATAAAAATAAGAGCTGGTAAATGGAAAAGCTCGGCAAGTGAATAGATGAGCATTACAAGCAGAATAATAGGAATGAATTTAATTTGGTGTTTCATTCTGCTAAGAAGAAAAGAGAGAATTGCAGTTGCTATAATTGAGATAAATAGCATTTGTAGCATTTGCAAACCAAATGTTAGGAAAGATTCTAGCGTGTAAACGTAATTGATTGTGATAAATGTGAAAAAGATAACACCCATTACATCTGAAAAACTTGTATCGTAAACTACAAATTCTTTATTTTTTCTGCATAAATGTTTTGTGCTAGGTATGGCAATGGCACTGCTAATAATACTTATGGGTATTGCGTTTATGAGTGCCTGGCGGAACTCTGTTGCGCTAAATATTGCAAAGAGCCATGCTAGAATGAACGAGACTATTAGTACAGAGAAGGTAGCGCCTGCAAATGAGCGAGCAATTGGTGTGAACTTGCTTTTGTCTAATTCTAAGTCTAGTGAGCCATCTAGTACAATAAGCACTAACCCCGCTGTGCCTAGTAGTGGTAGAATGAACTCTAAATCTGGTATAGGAATTCTAAAGAGGCCGGCAGAAATTTTTAAGACCCACCCTAATGCAAGAAGTAATATAACAGAGGGTATTTTTGTTTTTGAAGATGTTATATCAAAAATATATGCAATTAGTAATAAAACGCAGAATGTTATTATGATTGTTGCTGTCATACTCTATTATTATGTTACCAAATTATTGTATTATAAGGCTTCTGTTTTTTGGGTACTTTACTCTGTATGTAAGTATTAACTCTTTTGTTTCTAGAGGTTTTAGATTAAGTTCCCATTCAATTTGGCCTGTTTGGTTGTTCTGTTTACCTAGAGTTTTCTCTTTTACATATACCTCTATCTCTTCTGTGGTGCTTAGTGGTACTTGGTCTGTTAGGAGTATATCTATTTCTACGTTTTTGTTGTTCTTTACAGTTATGCGCCAACTTACCTCCTCTTCTTGTTTGTTGCCGATAAATTGTTTTGTTGTGAAGCTTTTTACCTTTTCACGCTTAATTGCTATGCTTTTATCTCTGCCTAGCGATAGTTCTAAAGTATCTTTTGTGTTGTTAATATCTAAGTGGGTTTTTCCAATAAATGTTCCTTCAAAGAAGATGTTCGCTACTCCTTCTAGTAGGTTGTGCTTTTCCCATTCGGTAACTTTTGCAATTAAAAATGCATCTTTATCTAATTTGGGTGCAGAGTAGTATTCATAGCTGGTGGGTAACTCTCTAGTTGACATCTCTATTGAGTGCTCTTTGCCATCTGAGTTTATGGTGTAGGGTGTATCAATGGCAAACTCAACTGTAGTTTGGTTTTCTATTATATCTAGATCCAGATTGTTGTTTGCTCTCTCTGCATTAGCCTCTTTTCCCATAAGCTTAACGCGTGGGCTATTTACTGCTATGGGTCTTGGGTATCTTAAATAGTAAGGGGTGAGTATGGGTGCCCTCCCAGAGAGATTGGGGTTTGCACTAGAGAAGCGTAGTTTAACATTTTCCCAGTTTTCTTGTGTCTTTTGAGTTACGTTTGCTTTATATGCTATTTTTAGTGGTTGGTTAATGCTTTGTGCGCGTATGTCATAAGATGGTGACCACCCCGCATTAGAAACAACGTAGGTAAGCTTTAGATTGTAGGTGGTAGAGGTGGGAGCTTCTGTTTTAATAACAATCTCTCCTGTTGGGCTGCTTTTTTCTTGAGCCAATTCTTGAATTTGACTTTTTAGTGACTCCTCTTGATGGGTTAGTTTTTTGATTGATCTGTTTTTTTCAATCTCTTCTGATTTGAGTTTTGTAATAGCTTTTTTGTAGTAGGCTGCTGCTTGTTGTAATGCCCCTACGGTAACTGTTGTGTTTGCACCTGCAATTTTACGATTCTCTTGTAAAAAGCCTATTTCGTGCAAAACTATACTTAAGTTGCTTTTCTCTTCTATTAGTTGCTCTTGAACTTGCTCTAATTTACTCTCTAGATTTTTTAACTCTAGAGAGCTTTCTCTTTTTGCAAGATGGTTTAACTGGTAGTTTACTGAAAGTATTGCTAACCTTTTATTTGTTTTGACTTGTATGCTACTTTGGTTAATATATGGCGAAAGATTATCTAATTTTAGTATACTTTTGCCTGCAGGAATTTGGACACTTACCTCCCTTGAGACTTGAGCACCATTCAAAAATAGAGTAACTAGAGATGCATTAGATTTAATAATTTTAATCTCATTTGCTTTACCAATATTGTTAGGCATAGCAATAACACACTGCGCAAATAAGTTCAATTGTAAGGTGATAATAGAAATTAGCGCAATTCTTATATATTTAAATTTTGTCATTCTCCTGCGTTTTATATCAACTTCAAATATAGGAAAAACTATTTCATTTGGCAGTAGTTAACCTTTTGGTTGCTCTTTTGCATTGGCTTTTTTAGGTCTTTTTTTTGCACTAGACTCTACAGAGGCAGATACGTCATTTATTTTTTCCTCTACCTCTTCTATCTCTTCTTCTGCCTTCTCTTTAAAATTCTTAAACCTCTCTTGAATCTTCTCCATTTTTTCTTCAAACTCTTGGGCAATATCATTTGAGGCTTTTTTTGTTTTATCTTTAACTATTTGGCGTGTCTCTTCGCCTTTACGTGGTGCTAATAGTAGCCCCGTAATAATACCGGCTGCTGCACCTGCAACAAAGCCAATTACTCCATTTGTTAATTTACTCATAATAATTTTATTTTTGTGATTATTTATTTAAGTCTTAGTAATTTAAACACAAATTACCCTTAGAATGTTCATTAGTATATTCCAACTTTAGGCCAAGGAGATGATTGCGCATAACATGCCTATAACCAATAATGTAACTATTAGAAATGCCGCTTTTTGAGGCTTATTCTAAAAGTCAACTGCCACATATTTAGAGAGTTACTTGTAATCATCTCCCACTAAATTCTGGGAAACTAGAAGCGCCTTCCTCTAATAATTGAAACTAGTATTGAAATTACAGCTAAAACTAAAAGAATGTGTATAAGCTGCCCAGTTGGGAAAATAAAATAGCCTAAAATCCAACCAATTATTAATACTACTGCTATTAAGTATAGTATACTTTTCATAATATTTTTATTTATTTAATTGTTGTTTTTTTCTTATAAGAATGGTTACAACTCCAACAAGAGTAACTACAAAGCTTATAATTACTGGAGCCCAGTCTGCTTCACTAACCGCAATATCTAATCCAAAGATAGAAAAGCTATCTGTACTATTAATTGCTTGTATTCCAAATGCTAATACTCCTATAATTCCAATTATTGTAAGTATAATTCCAACTAATTTAATCATAATTTTTTTTATTATAAAACTAAGTAATATTTTTTATAATTGTATTACACCATTTTAATAAGTTTTACATAATTCACAGATTAATGATTATTTTATTTGTGAAATTTCATATAATGTTGTTGGCTATTAGCTCTCAGCTACTTACTGCTGGCTGTCTATTTGCTGCTCTGCTCACCAGCAGCAACGTTCTTTTTTCTAGACGCTATTCTCTTTGTGGTTTTTCGGGGCCTGCGGAGCGCCTCCCTTTGGTCGTTGAACGGTCCTGGGCCTATCTGTTCAAACCACTTCATCTAATTAGCTAAAAAAGAGATGTTGCTTTATGCTGAGCAGAGCAAAGTAAAGCAGAGCAGAGCAGAGCAGAGCAGAGCAGAGCAAAAGTTGCTAGGAGATGATTACAAGTAAATACTTAGTAGCCAGGCATTTAATTTTTATAAATGAGCCTAAAAAAGCTTATTTTCAAAAGTTAACTACCACATGATTA